>JGI11772J19994_1000064_pt1 | contig 21758 bp, 25 predicted proteins | sample Etolagsurwater0m_FD_19994 | JGI IMG/M metagenome (IMG submission 19994) | reverse complement strand
TATGAACTACTCAACGAAGCAGCCAAGACCGTTACAGACAGGGGCGCCAACTACGGCACGCCAGCAGAGAACTTTGAGCGCATCGCTGTTTTATGGACAGCGTTGCTGGGCCACGAGGTATCCGCAGCCCAAGTAGCTATAATGATGGCCGCTGTAAAGATGGCACGGCTATGTGCGGACGAGAAACACATGGATTCATGGGTTGATATAGCTGGCTACGCAGCTTGCGGCGCAGAGATTGTGAGTGCGTCTGATGACTGACAAGCCCGTCACCATCCGACAAGCGCGTGCAGCACTTGCGTCGCAGGATAGCGACAAGCGTGAGGCGGTATTGCAGGAGTTAGAAGCGATTGGCTCTGGTGAGATAACGGATATTCTTGCCTGGGACGAGATGGGCCGCGTTCAAGTGCGTCCATCTGACCAGTTGTCTGACCGTGCGCGTCGCTCGATCAAGAAGGTCAAGGTTACGCCAACGGAGCATGGCAACAACATTGAGGTGGAGATGCACGATAAGCTGTCTGCCTTGCGCCTATTAGCCAAGCACCGTGGCTTGCTGGAGCCTAACAGCGACGACCGGCGGCCTAGTATGATTGGTATTAACGTAACGGGGCCGAAGACGACCACGTATGAAGTGAAGGATGACGGTAATGGCGAGGAGTAATCGCGCAACGGATCGTTCGCCGCGTCGCCGCAAGACTGGCGGCAGTGAGGCGTTAACTGGCTTGAACCTAGATTTTAGTGAAAGTCCAACAGTATGGAAGTTTTTAAACGACGATTCGTTTGTCCGTGGTTTGATGGGGCCTGTGGGCTCTGGGAAAACCTACGCCAGTTTGGCCGAGGTTATGCTGAGGGCGGTGAAGCAGCCTCCATCGCCCGAGACCTCAATCAGATATTCCAGATTTGCAGTCATCCGCAACAGCTATCCAGAATTGAGGACGACGACGATCAAGACGTGGCAGGAGATATTTCCTGAATCTGTCTGGGGCGAGATGCGTTGGTCGCCACCGATTACGCATCATATTAAGTTGCCACCTCGTGACGGTGCACCGGGATTGGATTGCGAGGTTATCTTCTTGGCTCTGGATCAGCCCAGAGACGTGCGTAAGCTGCTATCCCTTGAATTGACGGGTGGTTTTATCGACGAGGCGCGAGAGTTGCCCAAGGCGGTTGTGGATGGCCTGACATCGCGTGTCGGTCGTTTCCCTACCAAGAAGCACGGTGGTTGTCCGTGGCGTGGCGTCTGGATGTCTACCAACCCAATGGATAGCGACCATTGGTGGTGCAATTTGGCTGAGAAGAACCCTGTGAAGGGCAAGTACCCTTGGAAGTTCTACAAGCAGCCTGGTGGGGTCAAGGAGGCCACCAAGGAGCATGAGGGTTCAATCCCGTCGAATAGTCGTCATTGGATTGTGAACCCACTTGCTGAGAATACGAACAATCTTCCAGTTGGCTATTACGAGCAGCAGCTTGCGGGCAAGACGCTGGATTGGGTGCAGTGCTATCTGGGCGCTCAGTATGTATATGTGCAGGATGGCAAGCCAGTATGGCATGAGTTCTCCGATAGTTTGATGTCTGCTGATGTTGAGTATGAGCCGGGAATGCCAGTGCATATTGGGCTGGACTTTGGTTTGACGCCTGCTGCTGTGTTTGGTCAGAAGATGCGGAACGGGCGTTGGCACATTATACATGAACTTGTTGCTTTTGACATGGGCCTTGAGCGGTTTGGTCATCATTTGATTGCAGACATTCAGACTAGGTTTCCGAAGTCTGAGATAATGATCTGGGGTGACCCTGCCGGTGGCAAGCGAGACGAGATTTTTGAGGTCACGGCGTTTGACCATTTGCGTACACTTGGGCTGCGTGCCCAGCCTACGGCGTCAAACGACTTCAAGGTGCGCCGGGAAGCGGGTGCTATGCCTATGAACCGATTGATTGACAGCAAGCCCGGTTTGCTTGTGGACAAGGAATGCAAGCGTGTCCGCAAGTCACTTGCTGGTGGCTACCATTTTAAGCGCGTTGCGATGGGTGGTGGTCAGGAACGGTTTCGGGATATGCCTAATAAGAACGAGCATTCGCACGTTGGCGATGCTTATGGCTATTTGATGTTGGGTGGTGGCGAGCATCGTTCGCTGACGCGAAACCCAAATGGCAAACCTATGACCCAACAGCTAGTAGCAAAGGCTGACTTCGATGTCTTTGGATAATGGAGAGAAGAAAATGGATATGAAGCCTACGACCTTGCGTCTGCGTGATGACACGTTGACGATGTTGCGTGCCGAGTTGCGTAANTCTGCCCATCGCTCTATGGCGGCGTTGGCAGATGAATTGTTGCACAATGAACTGCGGCGNCGTGGACACAACACAGAAACCGATTTAAATAGATTGATTTCTGCGGCAGGAGAGATTAGCTAATGAAGCCGGGGGGTGGTCGTATGAAGGGCGCTGCATTTGAGCGCGAGGTTGCTGGTCTGCTATTTGATGAACTTGGCATNAAGTTNAAGCGCGAGATTGAGCAATATCGTCAGTCTGATCTAGGTGATCTCGTACCGTGCGACGGTACGTTTCCATTTACGATTGAGTGCAAGCGTTACGCTGACGGCTATCTTGCCAAGGATGCGTGGTGGGATCAGGCATGTGCAGCGGCTCATGCGGCTAACCTTATCCCTAGTTTGATTTATAGATTTGATCGACGGCCTATTGTCTGCCGCGTGCCAATCGCTGCTTTTATAGCAATGTCTGGCGGAAAAGATGATTATGGATGGCAATACACTGCGGACGTGACGTTTGCTGCGTATTGCATGATTGCGCGGGAAATGATTTCCGCGTAACGGGCAATGTTAGAAAAAAGGAAAGAAAGATGTCGTTAGGATTTAACACGGAAAGTAAGTCGTCGGGCGATATTGTGCCGATCATCAAGTTTGATGCAAAGGCTGGCGAGTTCATTAAGGTGGACAAAGAGCAAGCTGCTGATGGCACTTGGGCCGCGGATCAGTCAGAGATTGATTTGCCGTTCAAGGCTGTGATGGATTTAGCCAATATCGAGGTGGGCTGGCTTGCGTTTCCGTCGGGTGGGCCTGATTTCCACATGGTGAAGCTAGGTGACAAGATGCCCACTCAACCAACGGACGAGCATAAGCAGGCTTTTCGCATCAGGTTGTTCAATAAGTCTCTTGGGCTGCGTGTGTTCTCGCACAGCGCCAAGACGGTGGTGCGCTGCATGGATGCGCTGCATACACAGTATGAGGCCGAGCGTGCAGCTAATTCGGGCAAGATGCCAGTTGTAGAAGCAGGCAAATGTGAGACGGTTAAAATTCAAACGCCTCAAGGAGAGTTACGCTTTAAGGCTCCATCGTGGAAAATCGTTTCTTGGGTAAATGCGCCCGAAGCACTTTCTGGTGCGGCCCCTGCACCAGAGCCTGCTCCGGCACCAGCAGCAGAGGATGATGACAACGAGTTCTAGGGCATAGCTGATGGGGCGCTCCTTTGGGGCGTCCCTTTAGCGTTTAGGGAATGGTAAATGACACAAAATATCGGAGCGCACATTGAATCGGTGGCTCGCCATTATTGGGGTGAACCGACAAGCGCAAAAAGAAATGAGTTACGGTGGGGTACGTTTGGTTCTCGTTCGGTCGATTTACGGAAAGGCACATGGTTTGACCACGAGGCGCAGGAAGGTGGCGGCGTTGTAGACTTGGTGAGGCGCGAAGAAGGCGCATCGCTTACGCCAGTTTCTGATGTACTACAAAAAAAGTTTGGTATTGATAAGAAAGTTCAAGAGCGGATCAAGCCAGCCAGTTACATTAGCAAGGCATTTGACTATTGTGACGATGATGGCGTGGTGCGGTATCAAGTGCTGCGATACGAGCCTAAGACATTTCGTCAACGCCACCAGAATGACAAGGGCGAGTGGGTTTGGAATATGGACGGCGTTGAGGCGTTGCCATATCGACTACCTGATCTGCTGGCATCCCCAGACAAGCCAATCTATATCGTGGAAGGTGAGCAGTGCGCTGAGAAGCTGTTTGCGATGGGCCGCTTGGCAACATGCAACCATGGTGGTGCAGGCAACTGGAAAGCAGAACTTAACAAATGGTTTGTTGGCCGCAAGGTTGTAGTGCTGCCCGATAACGACGACGCCGGTCGGGCACACGCCAGCAAAGTCGTTAACGGTTTGTTAGGGATTGCGGCAGAAATAAGGCAAGTGGAGCTGCCGGGGTTGCCAGAAAAAGGCGACGTGGTGGATTGGCTGCTCGCTGGCAACACGATGGAAGAATTGCGTGATCTGGTTGTGGCCGCTGATCGTATAGAGAACTTAGAGNCCGTTGAAGACGTAGAACCCGAGTTCCACGGCGATGTCTTTGAGACATACTCTCTCTTGCNCCTACGGTCGATGCCACCAATAGAATGGATGATTGAGAGCATCATACCGCAGAACAGCTTGTCTGTAATGTATGGNGAGCCGGGTGCCGGTAAGTCTTTTCTTGCCTTGGATATGGCANTNTCTGTTGCTTACGGACAGTCNTGGCATGGCAAGGCTGTNACNCCTGGATCAATNCTATACATTGCTGGTGAAGGTGTTGGTGGCTTGGGNAANCGGGTTGCGGCNTGGCAGGCGTTCTATGGCGTTGATCCTGTTGCTCCGTTTCANGTGTTACCTACGGCTGTNAGGTTTCGNGAGCCAGAAGATGTTGAGAAGCTGATGCGTACCATCGACAGCTTTAACACGCAATTTTCTTGCGTGTTCGTTGACACGGTAGCGCGNGCATTGTTGGGTGGAGATGAAAACTCTGCCACTGACATGGGCATGTTCATTGATGCCTGCGACGCTGTGAAACGGCATGCCAAGTGTGCATTGATGGGCATTCACCACTCTGGCAAAGATGCTGCGCGTGGCATGCGTGGATCCACGGCTTTGCTGGGTGCGGTGGAGACATCCATTCGCGTCACGCGATCTGATGACATTTTGAGCATGAAGATGGAGAAGCAGAAAGACGCCGACCCATGCGAGGACATTAACTTCAACATGGAGCAGATTGCGATTATTGGTGATGCGTCTATCGTGCTTGAGGCTTGCGACGCACCAACAAAGAAGAAGCGCCAGAAACTATCGCCATCTCAATCTATCGCGCTTGAGTGTTTGCGCGGTCTGGTGATTGACCTGGGCAGCAAGTCAATTCCAATACATCTTTGGCAAGAGGCACATTCCCGTGCCGCCCCTGATGCAGCGGCAAGCACCAAAAGTTCTGCGCGCTCTCAACTGCAAGAAAAGGGTATTGTTGGAATTTCAAAAGGTATGGTGACTGAACTATAAAAAAAGCCCCGGCGTAATGCCGGGGCTAAGTTCAGGGAGGTAACATCGAGATATCAACAACACGATTATTATATAAGCCATGAGCAACGTAAAGACAATATCTACGAACAAAAAAGTTATTTTTGTGCCATTTCATTGGGGCCATCCATACGCTATGGACTTGCGCCCATTTGACAAGGCGATGATGACTGACATTCCAAACTACAATGATTATCTCAAAGCGTATGCGGCATCTGGCACAGCCTACACGGCGGTACATGATGGCAGGATGGTGTGCAGCTTCGGCGTTAATCTTCTTTGGCCGAAGGTTGGAGAGGCTTGGATGCTAACTTCGCACCACGTTGATGGCGTTCCGATGTCGCTTACGAAGGGCGCACTGAGGTTTTTTAACCACTGTGCCACCACTATGCCATTAAAGCGGTTACAAATCACAGTAGATGCGCGTAATAAGGTTGCAGTACAGTGGGCAAATTTGTTAAAGTTCAAGCAGGAAGGCGTGCTGGAAAAATACGGCCCGTCTGGTTCTGATTATTTTATGTATGCGAGGATTTATTGATGGGTGGTTTGTTTAGTTCTCCGAAGACCCCAGCGCCTGATCCTGAACTTGCAGCAGCGCAGGCTCGTCAGGAAGCGCGGCTGAACGAAGAAGAGCGCTCCAAGAAGGAGGCGATTGCCGCTCGTCAGCGCGCCCGACAGATTGGCGGTCAGCGGATGTTGCTTTCTTCTGATCGACCTGACGCACAAATGGGTATCGAAACTAAGTTAGGATCAAGCTAATGGGTGGTATTTTTAGCAAGCCGTCTGCACCGGCCCCAGCGCCAACCCCAACCCCAGCCCCAGCACCTGCTCCAACTGCAACTGAGGAGCAGAAACGTGAAGCGGCACAGAGACGTGCACGTGGTATTCGCCAGCGTGGTTTGCTTGGCAGCGTAGCAACTCGCGGCACTGCCGCAGAAGAACAAACAACATTAGGAGCAGGATAATGCCAAAAGTAGTAACCAAAGACGGGAAGACGCGCACCTTTGCTTATAGCAAGGCTGGGATGGCTGCTGCCAAGGAATATGCCAAGCAGTACGGCGGGCGTGTTGCTGAGGTTAATATGAAAACGACGATGTTGAAGAAAAAGAAATAATGGCCAGGAACTATCGCTCAGAATACGATAATTATCAAGGCAAGCCAGAGCAGAAGAAAAACCGCGCTATGCGAAATGCTGCCCGGCGTAAGATGGTAAAAAGCGGTTCTGCGAGAAAAGGTGATGGCAAGGACGTTGACCATAGGGATGGGAACCCTAGGAATAATTCTCATCGCAATCTGATTGTAATGTCAATGAGTGCAAATAGGTCAAAGAAATGAAGAAAGAAGTTTGGGACAAAAAGCGACCAAAGGGTTTGGGAAAGCCAAAGTCTTTAAGTTCTTCGCAGAAACGATCCGCAATGCGAGCGGCCAAAAAGGCAGGCCGTCCGTACCCGAATTTGATCGACAACATGAGGGCCGCTCGTGGCTGATACACCGGCATGGCAACGCAAGGCAGGCAAAAACCCCAAAGGCGGATTGAACGCCAAGGGTAGAGCCTCTGCGCGTGCTGAAGGCATGAATCTCAAAGCACCGGTAAAGTCTGGCGACAACCCAAGACGTGCTTCTTTCTTGGCGCGGATGGGTTCCATGCCCGGCCCAGAACGCGACGAGAAAGGACGCCCCACGCGCCTGCTCCTTTCCCTGCGCGCGTGGGGCGCTTCTTCTAAGTCTGATGCTAAGTCTAAGGCCAAGAGCATCAGCGCGCGCAATAAAAAGGATTAACAGATGCTTACCGTTGAACAGGTTATGAAGCGCCATGAACTGGCACAGAGACGCAAAGATAACTGGCGCCAGATTTATGAAGACTGCTACGAGTTTGCGCTACCTCAGCGCAACCTGTACGACGGCTACTATGAGGGCGGCGGTTCTCCCGGCCAGAACAAGATGGTTCGCGTCTTTGATTCAACCGCCATCAACGCCACACAACGATTTGCTAACCGGATTCAGTCTGGCTTGTTTCCGCCGCATGGTCGGTTCTGCCGACTAGAGCCGGGCGAGGACATCCCGATGGAGCGCCGTCAAGAGGCGCAGGCTGCATTGGATGTGTATTCAGACAAGATGTTTGCCGTGCTGCGCCAAAGCAACTTTGACCTCGCAATGGGCGAGTTCCTGCTAGACCTGGCGGTTGGCACGGCAGTCATGCTTGTGCAGCCTGGAGATGATATCACTCCGATCCGCTTTACACCTGTGCCGCAATATCTGGTTGCTATCGAAGAAGGCGCCCACGGCAAAGTTGATAACGTCTATCGCAAGATGCGGATGAAGGGCGAGGCTATCAAGCAGCACTGGGTAGACGCTGAAATCCCGACACGCCTTGCGACCATGATTGAGCAGAAGCCAACAGAAGAAATTGAATTAATTGAGGCTACTGTACTCAACCCGGATCGCGGTGACTTCCAATATTACGTGATCTGGCCTGAGGGCAAGGCGCAGCTTCTAACTCGCACCATGAAGTCTAGCCCATGGATTGTGGCGCGATATATGAAGGTGGCTGGCGAAGTATATGGGCGCGGTCCTTTGGTGACGGCAATTCCAGACATCAAGACGTTAAACAAAACGCTGGAACTTCTTCTCAAGAACGCATCGCTTTCCATCGCTGGTGTTTATACTGCTGCGGATGACGGCGTTCTCAACCCGCAAACCATACGCATCGTGCCGGGTGCAATTATTCCTGTGGCGCGTAACGGTGGCCCACAGGGCGAAAGCCTGCGGATGCTGCCTCGTTCTGGAGACTTTAACGTAAGTCAGATTGTCATCAACGATCTTCGCATGAACATTAAGAAGATTATGCTGGACGACACGCTTCCGCCCGACAACATGTCTGCACGTTCTGCGACTGAGGTGGCTGAACGCATGAAAGAATTGGCACAAAACCTTGGTGCCGCGTTTGGTCGTTTGATTACCGAAACTATGTACCCACTAATCTCGCGTGTGTTAAGCGTTATGGATGAGCGTGGCATGATTGAATTGCCGCTCAAGGTCAACGGCCTTGAAGTCCGCGTCACACCAGTTTCTCCGATTGCTCAAGCGCAGAACATGGGAGATGTGGAGAAGGTTACACAGTGGGCGCAGATAGCTGCATCGCTTGGCCCAGAGGGTCAGATGGCAGTGAAGACGGGCGCCATTGCAGACTTTATCGCTGATAAGTTAGGCGTTCCTGCCAGTCTTCGCACAACGCCTCAGGAGCGAGAGCAAATGATGCAGCAAGCCATGGAAATGGCACAAGCGCAGGCGCAAATGCAGCAACAACAAGCCGCTCCAGCAGAAGGCGCGGCTCCACCGGGCATGGCATAAGGAGCATTAAGTGGCAGAAGTAGAAGGTTGGGATGGGCTACGGCACGCGATGCCGCAGTCTCTTGAGGATGCACGGCAAGAACCAAGCGACACCGATCTCTTGTACTTGCGTGTATTCGGCAGTGACGAGGGGCAGAAGGTTTTAGAGCATCTACGCTCACTGACGATTGAGCAGCCAACGTGGTATCCCGGTGAGGATGCTGCACATGGCTTTGCTCGTGAAGGGCAAAATTCATTAGTTCGAGAAATCGAGCGCAGACTTATGAAAGCGAGACAGGCATGAGCGAAGAAGAACAGCAAGGCGGTCTTTTAGATTCCGCAGAAATGGCCAACGAAGAATCGGCTCCAGAGGAGCAGTCTATTTCCCACCTTGAAGATGGTGACCCACGGTCAGTTGAATCGGTTACGGTCGCAGAAGACCAAGACGAGACTGAGTTTGAGCGCCCCGATTGGTATCCAGAAAAGTTCTGGAAAGAAGATGACGGCCCAGACCTTGAGAACTTGGTAAAAGCGTACACAGAACTTCAAAGTAAATTTTCTCGTGGTGAGCACAAAACACCAGAAAAATACGACACAAAAATCTTTGAAGAAGCCAACATCCCTGAAGATGATGAACTATTTAACACCTACAAGGATTGGGCCAAGGAGAACGGCGTTAGCCAGGCTGCGTTCAATGAGTTGGCAGGCAAGTTTATTGAGTTAGCTGGGAATGAAGCACAGCAAGCCGAAGCCTCTTACAAAGAGGAATATCAGAAGCTGGGTCCAAATGCTGATGCTACCATTAAGTCTATGACCGAATGGGCGCAAGGTTTAGTTCGCAAGGGCGTTTGGAGCGATAGCGACTTTGAGGAGTTCAAGATTATGGGCGGCACCGCGCAAGGCATCCGCGCTTTGCAGAAGGTGCGATCATACTATGGCGACCAAGCCGTCCCAGTTAATGTTGGCCCAGTTGAAGGCATGCCAAGCAAAGAAGAACTCAATGCTATGGTTGGCAAACCTGAGTATGTGTCAGACCCAGCCTATCGAGCCAAGGTTGAAAAAATGTTTTCTCAAGTATACGGAGAGCAGGAATACTCTCCAATCTGACGCAGAACCCCCGGCCATAGAGCCGGGGTTTTTGTTTGTGCATATTTGCAACTGTTGCATCTTTACAACTAATAGAGTTTTGTAATATAGTTGCGTCAATGGATACCCGGCAACGGCCCATTAGAACCGCCTTGGCATGGGGCGCAAAATCATGCAAGCCGCAGCCCGTATGGATACCTGTTAGGCGATTAACCCGTAGTAACTTTTTTATGAAGGAGATCAGAAATGGCTATTGGCATTTCAAACGCCTTCGTTCAGTTGTTCGATGCGGAAGTCAAACAGGCTTACCAGGGCGCACGCGCGCTTGCCGGTGTGACCCGTGAACGCATGAACGTCGAAGGCAACCAAGTTAAGTTTCCGAAGATTGGCAAAGGCGTTGCTACCGTTCGCGTTCCGCAAACGGACGTGACCCCTCTGAACGTCACCTACTCGCAAGTCACGGCTTCGATGTCCGATTACATCGCAGCAGAATACAGCGACATTTTCCATCAGGCTAAAGTCAACTTCGACGAGCGCCGTGAACTGGTTAAGGTTGTTGGTGACTCGATTGGCCGTCGTATGGACCAGTTGGTTCTTGACGCCCTTGCAGCCGCTTCTTCGCCAAGCACTGTTGGCACCGACATTGGCGGCACTGGCACGAACTTGAACCTTGCAAAGCTGCTCGCAGCTAAGAAGGCTCTGGACACAAACAACGTGCCGTCTGAAGGCCGCTGCATGGTTATTCATGCCAACGGCTTGTCTTCGCTTCTCGATGAGCAGGAATTAACCAGCAGCGATTTCGCTTCGGTCAAGGCTCTCGTCCAAGGCGAGATTGACACGTTCCTCGGCTTCAAGTTCATCACCCTTGGTGATCGTGACGAAGGCGGTCTGCCGCTTCCTTCGACGCGCACCAGCTACGCCTTCCACCGCGACGCGGTTGGCCTGGGCGTTTCGATGGCCCAGAAGACTGAGATCAACTATGTGCCTGAGAAGACCTCGTTCCTCGTCTCCTCGATGTTCTCGGCTGGTGCCGTTTCCATCGACGACGAAGGCATCGTTGTCATCTCCAGCACTGAATAAGGAGACATATCATGGCTTTCGCTATTGCTGGCTTCGGCCCAATCGGTGGGCAGTCTGCTGCTGGTAATCTCCCGGCTCAGTATGTTTACACCACCACCGAGGCGTATACCGATGTTGACGCCGCTGGTTACTTTAATGACGTTTCTGGCACCCTTAAGGTCGGCGACATCATTCAAGTCCACGGCTCAACTGGTGGGACGCGCACGGTTACGAACCATGTTGTTGTGTCGAACGCCGCTGGCGTTGTTGACGTTTCCAACGGTACGGTTGTAGCTGTCGTTACCGACAGCGACTAATAGGATTGGGGTGGGTTTCGGCCCACCCCATTTCTTATGCAGTATGATGTAAAGCACAGCGGCACTGCTATTCTTTGTGGCTCTGCAACTTGTCTTATGGAAGACCTTGAGGGCGCACTTTCTTTGCGCCCTAATGCTGTTGTATTGGGGGTTAATTATGTGCCGGGCGTTGTGCCACAAGTGGAGCATGCTTGGACGCAGCACAATGAATTTGCAATATCCTTAAAAGAAAGGGTGGGGCGCAAAATCTTTTTGCATTCTCGTAGCAAGAACTTTGGTGCCGGAGCAGCGGGTGCGACAACTAAAGGCATTGATTATGTTTGGCCTGACTTAGATTGGGTAAGAGGGTCAAGCGGCGGTGCTGGAGGATTATGGGCAAAGCATGGTTTAGGATTTGATGAGGTGATCTATGCAGGCGTGCCATTGTCCGAAGACATGCCCGGCATACTAGAAGCATACTTAGATCAAGAACCTAGTATGCGAGCAGCTTATAAGAGGCGTCGCCCAGAAGCGGCTGTGCCGTCCTATACCGTACATAACATCCGTGGCTGGCAAGGGGTTTTGCTGTCATTTAAAGAGCAAGGCAAAATGCAGGGCATCTATTCCATGTCGGGCTTTACGCGCGGAATTTTAGGTGCACCGCCGTTAAAATTAGACTAATATAGCGCGAAACGCGAGGAACCGAATATGTCTGCTGGTGATACAAAATTATCTATTTGTTCCGATGCGCTCATCATGTTGGGCGCTTCTCCTTTATCCAGCTTTAGTGATGGCAGTGACGAAGCGCAAGTTGCAGATCGTCTATATGACGATATTCGCGACACGTTGCTTATGTCCTATCCATATAGCTGGTCACTAAAGAAAGTCAGCTTGGGGCGATTGGCAGACGCGCCAGTAAATGAATGGCGTTATAAGTTTGCTTTGCCGGGCGACATCTTAGGCAATCCAAAAGCCGTTTTCTACTCAAGCGCAGTGGGCGCGATTACAGCGCGTGACTTTGAGTTGTTTAGCGGCGGTCTATATTCCAACTATGAGCAAATTTGGATTGATTACCAGTTCCGCCCAGAGCCTGCCGCATTTCCGCCATACTTTGTTAATCTGCTAAAGCATGCTCTTGCATCTGCGTTTGCCGAGCCTGTGACAGACCAGATTACCAAGGGCAACTATTATCACAGCTTAGCTTATGGATCGCCAAGCGAAAACATGCGTGGCGGCTTAATGCGTGTTGCTATGGGGATTGATGGGCGCGACCGACCATCCCAAAGCATTCAAGACTTCCCGCTGACGGATTTGCGTGGATGAGCCGCATCATTCAAATCCAGAATGATTTTACTTCTGGCGAGATGGATCCAAAGCTGCGCGCGAGAACTGATCTCAAGCAGTATAAAAGTGGTCTGTCTCAAGCTAGAAACGTGTCTATCCAGCCGCAGGGCGGTGCAACTCGTCGCGATGGCACACTATTCCTACATCAATTAGATGCTGGTGCCGCTGACGCTGTGCGTATGGTGCACTTTGAGTTTAGCGTTTCCGACAGCTACATGCTGGTATTTACGCCNGGCCGTATGTATGTGTTTAAAAACCGCGCATTGATTACGGACATCAACGGCAGCGGTAATGATTATCTAACCATTGCTTCCCTGACTTCTGCTATTTTGCCAGAGATGAACTGGGTGCAGAGCGCCGACACGTTAATNGTTGTGCATGAGGACTTGCCGCCAACCAAGATTGTGCGNGGNGCCACAGACGCAACATGGACGGCATCTCAAATTGAATTTGATTTTGTTCCTTTGTATGCGTTTGACATCGACACGCACGAGCCGACGTATGACATTACGCCAAGCGCTACATCTGGCAACATAACCATTACGGCATCTGGCGCCACAACTGATACCGGGACAGCGCAGGCTGGTAGCATTAGTACGATTACGCTGAAGGCGGCGACTAGTTTTACGTCTGACGACGAGCCTAACGGTATGTTTATCAACATTACGTCTGGCACGGGCGCTGGACAAACCAGACACATTGAAGATTACGTTGCCTCAACAAAAGTTTTAACAGTGTATCCTGATTGGGATACTGCGCCCGATGCCACGTCTAGTTATCGCATCAATCCATTCGAAGATGCTGCTGTTGGCGAATATATCAACGTGCTGTCTGGATTTGGACGTGCACGTATTGTTGAATATGTAAGCCACACTGAGGTTAAGGCATACGTAGAAATCCCATTCTTTGATACTAGCACTATTGCATCTGGAGAGTTTGAAACTGAGCATGGCTATGAGGAGTCATGGTCTGCTACTCGCGGATACCCGCGCAGCGTTACATTCCACGAGGGTCGCTTGTACTTTGGCGGTGCAAAGAATAGGCCGTCAACTATTTGGGGCTCTCGTGTTTCAGATTATTTCAACTTTGACCCCGGCGAATCTTTAGATGACGCAGCCGTTGAGGCTACACTAGACACTGGCACATTCAACGCTATCGTTGACGTGTACGCTGGTCGCCACTTGCAGGTGTTTACTACTGGCGGCGAGTTCTACGTGCCGCAGTCGTTGGATGAGCCAATCACGCCCAGTAACCTAATTGTTAAGCAGCAGACTGCGTTTGGCATGAAACCTGGTATCCGCGTCCAGAACGTGGACGGCGCTTCACTATACATTCAGCGCCAAGGTAAGGCTCTGCAAGAGTTTGTCTTTTCTGATACAGTGCAGGCATACACGTCAGCCAAGATAAGTCTCTTGTCTTCTCATCTTTTAAAAACGCCAGAAGAAATGGCAGTGCGGGTCGCCACGTCTACGGACGAGGGAGACCGATTGATGATGGTCAACGGCGAAGATGGATCAATCGCATGTTACACATTGTTACGGTCGCAAGGCGTGATTGCGCCTACAGAATGGACGACTGACGGTGAGTTTATCAATATTGGCGTAGATGTTGACGACATCTATGTGGCGGTAAAACGAACAGTTAACGGTGCCACAGTCTATTATGTGGAAGTGCTGGACGAAGACACGCTGCTAGATTGCGCTAAGACGGGCGGTGCGGCATCATCTGTAACGATGGACCACCTTGAGGCCGCAACAGTCAAGATCGTGCGTGATGGCGTCGTAGAGGCAGATCAGACGGTGCCAGCCTCGCCGTACACGATTACTTTTAACAGTCCAGCAACGTCCAGCTATCAGGTTGGTTTGAACTTTACGCCATCAGTTGTGACGTTGCCGGTGGAGCCTAGCTTGCCCAGCGGCTCGCTAAAAGGTTTTAAGAAGCGCATCTTTGAGGTTAACGCTGAGTTGTTCCAGACGCAGGCTTTAACAATTAACGGGAAAGAAGTACCATTCAGGAACTTTGGCCCTAGCGTTTTGGACGATGATGTTGGTGAATACACTGGCATCAAAACACTACACAGCATCTTGGGTTACAGTTATGATGGGCAAATCACCGTGGGGCAGACGGTGCCGCTCAAGATGACGCTGTTGGGCATTGATTATAAGGTTAGCATAGGACAGTAACATGGCTGCTGCATTACCGTTTATCGCTCTTGGGGCCTCTGGCCTAAGTGCCGTTGCAGGATTAAAATCTGGCCAGGCAACTGCTGGTGGCTTGCGTTCTCAGGCAATGCAAACGCGGATGCAGGCCAAAGGGGAAGAGTTAAAATACAAACAGCAGGGTGTGGCTGTGCTGGATAACATTTTGCGGACGCAAGCTACTCTTAATGCTAGAGCAGGCGCCGGTAGCATTGACCCTTTCTCTGGTAGCGCTAACGCATTGCAGCAGTACGCCTTGGCGCAGGGCGCAAAAGAAAACTACACCACGATGGACAATGCCATTATTGCCGTCCGTTCCGGTGAACTGCAAGCGCAAGAGTATGAGTCCGCAGCACGCTCTGCCATGTCTCAAGCACGCATGGGCGCAATTATGTCATTGGCTCAAGGTGCGTTTAGCTATGGCATGCTTGGCGGGCCGGGCTTTGGTGGTGGGGCTGGCTCTCTAAATCCTGCTGCCATGAACTATGGATCGCCACAAATGTATGGCGTAAAGGCGGTTCTTCCATAATGGCTGAAAAACTCCCACGTTACCGACCTCTCGGTGTAAGCATTGCGTCCGTGCCTGCAATTGATTTTGCTGGTGCAAAGATGGAGGCGCGAGGTTACGCGCAGACGCAAGCGGCGCTTGATAAGATTTCGTCTTTTGTTTTTGAAAAGGCTGGCGAATACAAAGTTGAAGAAGCACAGAAGTTTCGATACGACAACCCTGTTACTGCGGAGCAGTTGCAAGCAGCCATATCTAGTGGCAGAGACATAGATGAAATTATCGGCGACAACTACACCATATTTGGCCGCGCTTCACGGGCTACGGTTGCGGTGCAACTCAGGACAGAACTAGAGGCACAAGCCAGATCGCAGATGTCTGCAATTAGCGCTGCTCTTGACAGCGGCATGGACCTTGATGTTGACCAGCTAAGATCACAATTTGAAGGAATGATATCTGGCCACTCTGACCTCTTGGCAGAAGTTGATCCGTCTGAAGCGTATAAGTATTCTGCGGTCGTCAATACGTTGGCTGCGCCAATATATAAGAATGCCTTAGTTCAAGAGTACAAGAAAAAGCAAGATATCGCAGAATTTAATGTGCGGTCTCAATTCATAGAGCTGCCTAATGCTCTTGCTGGTATTTTTACTGCTGATGCGGGGGGGACAGTTCCAGACGCCAACGGGAAAGATATCTTAGAGTCAGAAGGCATAGCAAAATCGTTTGTTGTTTCTCTAGCTAATAGCGCCTTTAATGCCAGCAATCCAGATTTGGCAAATGAAATTATGAAGGAAGGCGACAAACTTATCGACGACGCCAAGGAAAATGCCTTGGTCAGATACGGCATAGATAACCCAGACAAAGACATTGCTATGGGGGATTTTGGGGACAAAACTGCTCTTTGGAATTCGGTTGACGAGAAACAGAAAGAAAGCGTTAAAGAGCGCATTAGAAAAGAGCGGGAAAAACGGCAAACAAAAAAAGGTGAAGAAGAGACAGCAAGCCAGAAATCCAACGCAGCGATTTTCAATCGTCACCTAGATATTATTGCTGGAGTGTCGCCATTGGAACGCGGCGTAGATATAGAAACGACCATACGCAATGCGTATGCTTTTGGCCGCGACGCCGGCTTAACAACAACCCAAATAGGATCCCAGATTAAGTCGGCACAAAAGCTAAAGCAAAACCCAAGCACAGTGGCCGGATTAGAATTTGAAGAGAGGGTAAAGGACAACGATTTCCCCACCCCAGCAGCGCTGTATGCTGCCGCATCAGAAGCAGGCTTTACCAAAGATGACGTGGCGCGGTGGGGCTGGATTTCTAAACAGGGCGATGCTTTAGACGTAGCCATTAAAACGGACAATGAAGAAGCAGAAACTTTGTTGAAAATTCAATTTAATATTCCCTCTCTGCAAGAGGTACTGCAAAAGGCGCCAGTAAGGGCACAAGCGTATCTCTCTCATCTTTACGCAGTAAATGATAAGCACGCAGAGCTAGTGCAAGCATGGAAAGACGGAGGTAGTTCTGGCCCTCGCCCCAAGAAACGCGACGTTGCCTTAGAACAAACAAGAGTGATTGCAGCATCAGAGCCAGCCACGCAAATAACTAACCTCCTCCTTACCCTAAACACCAGATATTCATTAGTTAACGACGTGTGGACGCAAAACAATTATAAAGACATTATTGTAGACAGCCTTAATATGACAAAGACTCAGAAAAAAGACATCAGGGAAGCTGTTAGGCAGATATCAGATGCTGAACAAAGGCTAAGGGCAATAAGGAGTGCACAATAATGCCTGAGCCATTAGACAAGCTTCTTAACAAGGCGCTTGACCAAAAATTTCAGTTAGAATTGCCGCCAATAGATGAGTCGAGTGATGCTTCTATGGACGCGCCTGCGCCGCCAGAAGAACAGATCAGCGTGGATCAGCTTAAAGCAGACGAAAAGTTTCGTCAAAGTGCGGACCTTTTGCATATTCTATATGAGGGCGAGAAGTTTGATGGGTCAGAAGATGCCTTGGCAGAGTATGGCATGGATATTATGGCTGAGTTTAACATAAACTTTGCTGGCCCCGGCGGCGTGTTTGAGTCTAATCCTGGCATGATATCTCAGGCGGCACAGCTTGTTGCTTCTGGTTCAAAAGAGCACGCTCAAGCATTTTTGTATATGAATAAAAGATACGCGCAGTTACCAAATTTTACGCCATCTGTCATGGGAAGAACCTTTATGGCGATGTTGCGTGATCCAACCATGTTAACTGGTTTAGGCACGTTGGGAGCTGGCCTTGTTGCTAGAAAATTAGGCCAAGAGGGTGTGCAATATGGCATTAAGAAAGCGTTAACGGCCATGACAAGAATCCCTATGAATGCTCCTGTAAGGACTGGCGGCGCTATGGTTGGAACTATGACAGGCGGTGCCAATATAGCGCAGCAAGACATTGAGCGCGCGGCTGAAGTGCCTGCCAGAATGGAGCAGGGGTTGGGGGAGAGCCTTACAGAGACAGCCATTAATACTGCTATCGGAGACGTTGCCGGGATGGCGATGATTAAGGGTATAGAAAAAGCAGCCCCAGTTGTTGTGGAAGGCGCAAAGAATTTATACAAGGGGGTCATGGGAAAAGACGGCGCGGATGAGAAAGCGGTTATCAATGAAGCTGTTGAGATTTTAGCGCCTGAACAACAAACGCCCGCACAACAACCTCCTGCACAACAAGGGACCCCTATAGGGCCACGTGGCCCAGCAGTTAAATTGACCCCAGCAGAAAACAAATTTTTTGCTTCATTCATGGAGAACGAGGCAAACCGCGAAGAATTAATGGAAGCGGTTCCTAGCCTAAGAATAGACAATGGAACTATCTCTGTTGACCAAAAAGGTGTAGACGAATTGTTTCGGTGGATAGACGAAACGGTCGTGCTAGATGGCGCCGGCACAGTCCCTCCACGGCTAAAGAAAGCAAAATTTTACAATATGCTTGATGGGGGAAGCAATTAATGGCTCGTAATTATGAAAACATCGACAAAGCAATGGATGAAATGCTTACTCCTACGGCTGAAGTCCCAGCAAGTGAGCTAGGCATTGAAGAAGCGCCTGTTGAAGAAGGTGTAGAGGTCGCAGGACTTTTGGACCCTATTGCTAGGGGTGTTGCCAAGGCAGTCACAGGTCTTGGAAAGGCAATTCCTGCGCCAGAAGTGCTAAAAACTACCAAGGGCCAGCGCGCAGTGGATGTTAAGGTTCAAAAGAAAGAAACAGCTCTTGAGCCAACTCCAGAGTTAGACGCTCCAGAATCTGATGTCACGGCAACGCCTATGGTTTTCCCAGAACCTGAGCCAAAAGTTGTGCCACCCGCATTGATGGATGAAGCTGAAGCGGTAGCGTTTGCAGCGGAGCAAGAAGCAGCGATAGGCGCTCCACGTATGGCTCCAAGCCCAACGGCAAAGCAAAAGCGGCAAGGCGTAGAAATGGGACGCCTAAACAATGTGTATGACAACGAAGATTTAGCTGCCACACTTAAAGTGTTGGCCGATAAACACGTTAAAGATTTTACCCCAACAACTGTGGCGGAGTTGTCAGCTAAGGCTGCGGCGAGAGGTATCCCCGCCGCACACATGAAAAACATTTTCTCAGGTCAAGGCATTCAGGTTGGAAAAATTGGGAATCAAGAACTTGCCACCCGTTTTGCGGGGCTGCTTGATTTGCACGATGCCAGTTTAGAGCTTGTAACTGACTTTGCCAAACAGCAAAGAGATGGCTTGTTAAGCACAGAGGGTAAGGCTTCGTTTCGAGAGGCGTTGTCTCGTCACGTTGTCATCGTTCAAGAGTTCGCGACGGGCCGCACTGACGTGGCGCAAACAATGAACGTATTTAAGCGCACGCAGGCAATAAAAGAGGCGGGGAAAGAAAACGATCTTATTGCCATCCTTAATGATCTTGGCGGTGACGATGAATTAAGGGCTATGGCAGAAATTCTCGCAGACGCCAACACTACTGTCAAAGCCAAAAACAAAGCAATAGAAGCTGGCGTATATAAAAAACTCAAAGAGTCTGGCATATACATTTTGCAAGGTTCTGCTTTGAGCAATGTTACTGAGACGCCGCTCTACAATGCTGCTGCTGGCGCACTGTTAATTACTAAGGAAAGTTTTATTGATCTTCCCTTATTAACGGCATATTCGGGTGTACGCACAGGATTAAAAAAAATCATTCCATCAAGTCTTCGCAGAGACGCAACAGAGTATGTGCCAGAAGATCAGCCTGAATTGCGTGATTTGGCGGCTAGGTTTACTGCTTTGTACGAAGGCACGATTGACGGAATGATTCTGGCAACTAAGGCTTTAGGCCAAGACACAGGGTATAAGAATGAAATTAATCGAAATCCTTTGCGGTCTACTTATTGGGCAAACACGCCTGTTCGCTTGTTGGGGAAAGAAATAGGTAGGATACCTAAGTTTCTTCCAAATACTTTGCCCGGTGCAGCAATAGATACATTGGGTGATATCTATGGCGGCGTTATGAAGACGGTTGCTGCCACTGATGCCTTTGTCGGGGGGATTGCTCAACGCATAAAAATGACTGAATTATTAATGCTTGAAGCAGATGACGTTATAAAAGCAAAAATAGCTGCTGGCGAAACGCATGAGCAGGCAATGTTGGCGGCACAAGCTCACGTCAGCCACGGGCTGGAGTTTCGAACACCAGATAATGTTGTTGCGGCAGATGAATATAGAAAGTCTATAACGCTCCAATATGATTGGGACCGCACACTACAAAAAGGCACCTACGGTGGGGCTGTAAGAAGCGCATGGTCTATTACGGAAAGACTTCTTGATTTCCCGTTGTTTAAATTTAATTTTTTGTTTACTAGGACGCCGCTGCGTATTGTTGACATGGCTTTGTCAGAGACGCCTATGGCTCCAGTTATGAGCCATAAGTTTTATTCAGATATTAAAAAAGGCGGTAGACAAGGACAGCTTGCATTCGCGAAAATAGCTGGCGGCGCGAGTCTTGGTGGTCTAGCATATTACCTCTACAACCAAGGCGCTTTAGTCGGGCCAGGACCGGCTGATCCAAAGCAAGCTGCGGCGTGGAGAGCGCAGGGCAACCAGCCTTTTACTGTAAGGATCAAAGAAAGCAAACTTAAAGAAGAGCACGTTGCTAGGCTGAAAGCTGCCTTTGGAGAAGAGCATATCTTTTACAAAGCGGCTGATAAGTTTAGCGAAGAGGGGTCGTATATGATTAAGCTGGGCAGGCTTGAGCCTAACTTTGCAACCATGTTCTCTGCACTTAGTTACTTTGATTATCAAAGGTTTAAGAAAGATCATAGTGATCCGAATGAAGACAACTCCATACTAGATGGCCTAGTATTTGGATTTGCGAGCTTGTTTGAGGCGACGCCAGTGCTCGAAAAGTTTGGGCAACTGCTTCAGGCTACCCGACCTACATCAGACGGGGAAACGACGACTAAGGCATTAGAATTTATGGCCAAAACATACGGGCCGGCTGCTTATAACATAGCCACTTTTGGCTTTGGAAACCCAGCTATTGCAAGAATGTGGGAGCGAAAGCTCGACCCGTTAAGCAGCAATATTGACATGACGCGTGAGCAAGAGAAATATTTAGAAGACCAGTTCGGTCTTGACCCAAACAATGCCTTATGGAGAGAGACTGCGAAGCAAATTAATCAATCTCGAAATCTGTATTTAGGTGAGCAAAAGGGGCTAGTTTATAAGTACGACCAATACGGACAGACGGTAGGCGACACTAAGATTGAGGATTATATTACCATTCCTGCAAGGCAGCGCGGCACGTACAATGAGCTTGCAGCAATGTTCATGTTCTACCAGCACGGCATCTCTAGCCGCAACCTTTATAGCGTTAATGGCATTAAAATGTCATCGAATGAACAAGCTAGATATGTAGAGCTTTACACTAGAGAAATTAGCATAGCCAAAGAAAACGGCAGGCGTTTGTCTCTTAATGAAGCAGTCGCTGAAGTTATCGCTGATGAGACGGACAGAAGCAGAAAGCTGGGCCTGCCGTTAAATTCTAGCAGGATGCGGAGCAGAATGAGTCAAGAAGTTGCTAAGTACCAGAAGGTAGCGCGAGAGAGGATGTACGGGAAGACGAGTAAAACCATTGGAGATGTCAGTATATATAGTGCCGTGCCTCTTAATGCTAGGCAATATGGATTAATTGGGGATAGCGTAATTGAATTTCCTGATAAGGCGTTGCGGATAAATAGTGAATCACGATGACAATCATGGAACATTCCGGCGGAATAGTGTAGATTAAACCAAACGTAAGGCGATGAAAAATGGCAGACTATAACATCAATGCAGTGACGCGGCGCGTCGTATACAGCGGTTCGGCTGGCACTGGCCCGTATGCCTTCTCGTTTGAGGTGTTGGTATCCAGCGACATCGTGGTGTACTTTAACTCTACGTCACTGACGCTAACCACGGACTACACCGTAGCGATCAATGCGAACGGCACTGGCAGTGTGACCATCGTCACAGGCACCAACGTGCCAACGACGCCAGACGCAAACGATACTATCATCATTGTTGGCGCGCGTGACATTGAGCGCACCACGGACTTTGTGACGGCTGGTGAT
>JGI11772J19994_1000063_pt1 | contig 21855 bp, 24 predicted proteins | sample Etolagsurwater0m_FD_19994 | JGI IMG/M metagenome (IMG submission 19994) | reverse complement strand
CTAATATTGTTTTTATCAAAATATTTTTGGCGATTTTTATCAATTAAAAATCTAAATGCCATAGAGCCTAGATAATTCGGCTTAATGTTTTTGTTTTCAAGCATAGATCTGGTTTTAGAAAAAACACCATCTGCAACAATAAGATAATCGACTTCATTAACCTGATCGTCATTAAATGTTATCCTTAATTTTTGATCAATCTGATCTACTTTTTTTAAGGTTTTATTAAACCTTATTAAATTTGAAAATAATTTATCTTTTAAAAACCTTATTAATACGGATCTTTTTAGTGTTGTATATTTATCTTCATTGAAATTAAATTGGGTTAAATCTAAATCTGTAATTTTGTTTTTATTTGAGTAAAAATCTAATTTAATTGGATTAAATTTTTCATTTTTATTTAAATCGTTAAACCCAATTTTATTCAGAATAGTTACGCTATTCACAGCTAATTGAATTCCATATCCCTCGTCTAATCTTAATGCCTCTTCTTTTTCATAAAGCATAATTTCATAGTTGGAGTTTTTTTGTAATAGATTTGCTAGACAAAGCCCCCCTATTCCAGCTCCAATTATTGCTATTTTTTTTTTCATTAATTTATTTTTAAAACTTCTTTAAAAATTTTTTTTGTGAAAGAGGGTATAAATTCATAATTATTTTTGAGTGAGAACCATTCTGTTTGCATAGGATTTTTTTTTGTATACTTGTAATATAAATTTATATCTAGTTTTTTATTAGAAATTAAATTTTTAAAATTAGAATGATGCTTCCAGTTTCTTAATAATGATCCATCTTTAACTTCTTTCATTGGAGGTAAATAAAAATTTTTTAAAAAACCTAGATTGTTTTTTTTTGTTAAAGCGATTTGATTCTTTTCTTTATTGATGTAGCAAAAAATATTATAACTTTTAGTTTCTGGCTTAACTTTTAGGGTTTTTACAAATTTATTTTTTGATTTAAAATAAATACATATATTATTTAACTTACAATTTTGACAGTCAGGTTCTTTGGGTTTACAAACTAAAGCTCCAAATTCCATAAAGGCTTCAACTAAATCTGAATTTCTATTTAACCTAAATAAATTTTTTTTATTTATTTCAATAAGGCTTTTAAAATTTATTTTATTTTCATTTTTATTTAATAATCTTGAAAAAACTCTTTTAACATTTCCATCAATAGCTAAAGTTGGTTTATTGAAGATAAAAGCTTGCAGGGCATTTGCTGTGTAATCACCTATTCCTGGTAATTTAATAATTTCCTTATACTCCTTGGGTAACTGGGATCTATAATTTTTTGCAAGAATTTTAGATGTTGCTAATAGATTTCTTGCTCTTCTGTAATAACCAAGGCCTTCCCACATTTTTAAAACTTTTTTTTCACTTGATTTAGAGAGCGAATCTAATGTTGGAAAAATTAACCTAAATTTTCTAAAATAAGGCAAAACTGTTTTCACTTGAGTTTGTTGCAACATGAACTCGCTTAAAAGTCTGTAATAGAGTATTTTTTTTGAATTTTTACTAACACGCCAAGGTAGATCTCTTTTGTTATTATCGTACCAAGCTAAAATTTTTTTTGATAAATTGCTGCTTAAATGCATGATAAAAAAGATAATAGTAAAAGCCATTCTTTCACACAAGGATTAAGGCCTTTTGCAAAGTCTTTGCCGCACGGTCTAAAAAAACTTCTTAAGCGAGGTGGCTATAATTTTTCAAATATAGTGGATAACTGGGTCAAAATGGTCGGTAAAGATATCTCAAACGCTTGCTATCCAAATACAATTAAAATGAGTAAAGAAATGAATAATGGAACGCTCGTTTTAAATGTCATTCATGGAAACGAGCTAGAAATTGAATACAGCAAGCAAGAAATTATAGATAAAATTAATGCCTTTTTTGGCTATCAGTGTATTAAAGAGGTTAAGCTTAAAATAGTACAAGAAAGAAAAATAAATAATGAGAAAAAAACCTCTAATGGAGTTAAAAAAAATTTTAACAATAAGTTAGAGAATATTAATAATGAAGGGCTTAAGAAAACATTAAATAAACTTATAGAAGCATACAATGCCAAAAATAATTAAAAATTTATTAATCATAATTCTATTTATAAGTTTTGTAGGATGTGATCAGAATTCTCAAAGTCAAAACAACTCTAATAGCGTAGTTGTCGTTAAAGTATTTTCTTCTTTAACCTGCCCTCATTGTGCTGACTTTCATGCAAAAGTTTATGATCAATTAAATAAAGATTTTATTAGTACTGGAAAAGTTATATTTGAACATCATAGTTTTCCTTTAGATCTAGCAGCGTTGAATGCAGAAAAAATATTACAATGTAAAAATCGAGACAAGACTAATTTTGAATTTTTAACTGAAATATATAAAAGGCAAAATAAATGGGCAGTTGGATCAGACATTAATGTAATTAACCAAGCGATCAAAGCAATGGGTAAAGAGTTTGGCTTACAAGAAGATGAAATGGATAAATGCCTGGCTGATAAAGCGCTAGAAGAAAAAATTCTTAACGAACGAATACAAGCGCAAAGCACTTATAATGTTAGATCTACTCCAACAATTATAGTTAATGAAAAAAAATACGAGAAAGCAAGAGACTATAATTCCTTCAAGAAAGTGATTGAAAAACTTTTATAATGAGATTTAAAAAATTAGAGATTGCTGGTTTTAAATCTTTTTTTGACAAAACAAACTTTTATATTGAAGAAGGTTTAACAGGAATAGTTGGTCCTAATGGATGTGGAAAATCAAACATAGTTGAGTCACTTAGATGGTGTATGGGTGAAACTTCTGCAAAAAGTATGCGAGGTTCAGGTATGGAAGATGTTATTTTTGCTGGAACTTCTAATCGCCCATCAAAAAATATTGCTGAAGTGTCAATTCAAATTGAAAACCCAAACAAAGATGGGCCGATGCAATATAATGAATTAGATGAAATAACTGTCACCAGACGGATTGAAAGAGAAAAAGGATCAAAATATTATATCAATCAAAAAGAAGTCAGAGCTAGAGATGCACAAACTTTTTTTGCCGATCTCTCAACTGGAGCACATTCTCCTTCCTTAATAAGTCAAGGAAGAATAGGAACTCTTGTTACATCTAAGCCTGCTGAGCGAAGATCTGTCTTAGAAGAAGCCGCAGGTATCTCGGGCATTCATGCAAGAAGAGAGGAAGCTGAGTCACGATTAGAAGCAGCGGAAAATAACTTAAAAAGAGCTGACGAATTGAAAAGGCAACAAGAAAAACAATTAGAAAACTTAAAAAAACAAGCTGAAGAAGCAACGCGTTATAAAGAAATATCTCGAGAAATCAAAAGCATAGAAGCTGGTCTTTTTTATTTAAAACTTTCAGAAATTGAAAAAGATAGACTGAGTATTGTTGAAAAATTAGGCGAACAAGATGATGAGTTAAGTGCTGTTAAGATTGATCTAAGCCATAACAACCAATTACTTGAAGAAGAAAATAAAAGACTGGCTCCTTTAAGAGACAGAAGAATGGAAAATCAGGCCAAACTTCAAAAATTAAACCTTGAAATGTCAAACTTAGACGAAGAAGAGGCTCGAATTAAAAATCTACAAATTAAACTTCAAAAATCATTAGAAACTCTTGAGTCAGATTTAGAACGAGAAAAAAGTATTTCACTAGATGCGTCATTAAATGAAAAAAGAATCTTAGAGGAAAAAAATGAACTGCTAAGGACAGAGAAAGAGCTTTCAAGCACTGAAATTAGCTCAGAAAAAGATCTGAGTGAGTCAAGATTAAGTCTGCAAAAATTACAATCTCAACTAGATGAAATTATTAATGAAATTGAAGGATACATTGATACTGATAAAAAATTAACCAGAGAAGTATTTGATAGGTTAAAAAATACAGTTAATTTAATTACAGGCTCACAAGAAAAATATGCCACTACTTATGGAAAAAATGAGTCAATTAAAAGTGACTCTATAAAGAGAAGAGAAAGAATAAAAAACATTGATGTGGAGCTTGAAAATTGGAAGAATTTAAAAACTAATTCAGACAAAATGATAGCAGAGTTAAATGAAAGAAGAGAAAAAATAAAAATTGAAATTCAGGAAAATCAAAAAAATCCAGAAAAAATTGCAACTACAAAAGGTCAGAATATTCAAAACATCGAGAATACAAAAAAAAGAAGTGAAGAATTAGATGAAGAATTAAGTAAGGCTGAGGGAAAATACAATCTAATCAATCAAAACCTCAAAGAAATTCAAGAAAAATTTAGTACACTAAGAGAAAGCAAAGCCAGAAGCGAAGCAACAATTGAAGGTATTGAAAAAAGAAAAAAAGATTTAATTTACACTATTAAAAATGATCTTAAGCTTGAAAATGAAAATGATTTACTATCCATCTCAAACTTAAATTCGTTAGCACCTGAAAATTATCCTAGTTTAGAAAAACAAGAGTCTAGTTTGGAAAAAGTTAAGAAACAAAGAGATGCTTTAGGCTCTGTTAATCTTAGAGCAGATGAAGAAACTAAAAAATATCAAGATGAAATTAAAAAGATGGAAGATGACAGAGCTGATCTCTACTCTGCGATTGTTAAATTAAAAGCTTCTATTGATGAATTAAACCAAAAAGGTAGAGAGAAATTGCTAGATGCTTATGCAAAAGTTAATAGAAAATTTAATGAAGTTTATACAAAACTATTTAATGGTGGAAGTGCTAAACTAGAATTGGTGGACTCAGATGATCCACTTGAAGCAGGTCTAGAAATGTTAGTTTCTCCTCCAGGTAAAAGATTGCAATCAATTACTTTGTTGTCAGGTGGTGAACAAGCTTTAACTGCTCTTTCTTTAATATTTGCAGTATTTTTAGTGAACCCTTCACCAATTTGTGTTTTAGATGAAGTTGATGCTCCTTTGGATGATGCGAATGTTACAAGATTTTGCTCTTTGTTGGATGAACTGACTAAAATCACTCAAACAAAATTTATAATTATTACTCACCACGCTTTAACTATGTCTAGAATGCATAGACTTTATGGTGTGACAATGCCTGAAAAAGGAGTGAGTCAATTAGTGGCTGTTGACCTAGATCGAGCAGAAGAATTGGTAGCATAAAATTAATGCCAGATTTTGATGACTTTAAAATTCGCCTAAAGATTGCAAAAGATAAAAATAAAAACAACTCCGAAATTAAAGATAATGCTGAAAATGCCTCATTTATGGGGAACGCTTTTAAATTAGGAACAGAGCTGGTTTCTGCTGTTCTAGTTGGGACAATTATTGGGTTTATTTTAGATAGTTGGTTTGATACTAAGCCTTGGTTAATATTATTATTCTTTTTTTTAGGTTCTATTGCAGGAATAATGAACATCATTAGAGCTGCAAAAAGAATGCAACAAAAAGATTAACTTAAAAAAATTTATGGCAACAAATCCAATGCAACAATTCTCGGTTCATAGAATTGGCCCAGAAATAAAAATAGCAGGTATAGATTTGTCTTTTACTAATGCAAGTTTATTTATGCTGTTAAGCGCTTTAGTAATCTGTGCTGTGCTCTATTTAGGCACTAAAGAAAAAAAACTTATCCCTGATAAATTGCAATTAATTTCAGAGCTGTTTTATAATTTTATAGCAAAAATGATAAGTGATACCGCTGGATCTAAAGCTAAACCTTATTTTCCATTTATTTTTAGTTTGTTTATGTTTGTCTTGTTTTGCAACATGTTGGGAATGCTACCTTATTCTTTTACAGTCACTAGCCATATAATTGTGACTTTAATAATGGCGGTATTTATTTTTATAGCAGTTACGATCATAGGGTTTTTGAAACATGGTTTTGGATATTTAAAACTTTTTGTACCAAGTGGTGTGCCAGCAGTTTTGCTACCACTTATCACAGTAATCGAAATTATTTCTTACTTAAGTAGACCTGTGAGCTTATCGGTTCGATTATTTGCAAATATGATGGCGGGTCATACAATGTTGAAAGTTTTTGGAGGGTTTGTAATTAGTTTAGGAATGCTAGGAGGTTGGTTACCACTTAGCTTTTCAGTAGCATTAACAGGTTTAGAAATTCTAGTAGCATTTCTTCAAGCTTATGTTTTTGCAATTTTAACCTGCATTTATTTAAATGATGCATTAAATTTACACCATTAACAAAAAAAAAGGAGGAACAATGGAGTTAGAAGCAGCAAAAATGATTGGAGCGGGTCTCGCAGCAATCGCGTTAGCAGGAGCAGGTGTAGGTATCGGATTAATTTTCGGTAACTATTTATCTGGAGCAATGAGAAATCCTTCTGCAGCACAAAAACAATTCCCTAATTTATTATTAGGATTTGCGTTAGCGGAAGCAACTGGTCTATTTGGATTAGTAGTAGCTTTAATTATATTATTCGCATTTTAAGTAACAGTCTAAAAACATAATGAGATTGTTTCTTCTAATATTTGGATTTTTAATAACAAGTGAAGTTTACTTGTTAGCAGCTGAGGCTGGAATGCCTCAGCTTGATCCAACGTATTGGGCATCTCAAGGTTTTTGGTTAATACTTATTTTTACTTTACTCTACCTAGCATTATCGAAACTATTTATTCCAAAAATTAAAAACAGCATCGATGATAGAGAAAATAGAATTAAAGATGATTTAGATGAGGCTCAAAAATTAAAAGAAGTAGCTGAAGCGAAATTAAAAGAATACGAAATATCAATTGAAAATGCTAAAAAAGATGTGCAAAAAATACTATTCGAAAGCAAAAATAAATTAAATAGTGATATTCAAAATAAAAAGAAAACTTTTGAAAAAGAGATAGAAACTGAAATTGAAAACGCTGAAAAAGAAATTGAAAGTTTTAAAAAAGACTCTTTAGAGAGTATTTCTAAGATTTCTGAGGAAATAACATCAAAAATAATTGAAAATATTTCAGGTGAACCAATGAACCAAAGCAGTGTTAAGGCTACTGTTCAAGAATCGGTTAAAAAGAATATAGGTAAATATCTATGACAATAGACGCTACTTTTTGGGTTGCAATATCGTTTTTAATTTTTATTGGAGCTCTTATCTACTTTAAAATCCCTGGTAAAGTAATCACTGTTTTAAACGAAAGTATTTTAGCTATAAAAAATCAAGTTGATAGTGCTGAGAAGCTTAAGGAAGAATCAAAAAATATATTAAGTGAATATGAACAAAAATTGAGTAACTCTAAAGCAGAAATTAAATCAATGATTGATCAAGCAACTGAAGAAGCTGAAAAACATGTGCTTAAAACAAACGAAGAATTTCATATACAAATGGAAAATAGAAAGAAAAATACCGAAGACAGGATTAAACAAATGAAAAACGAAGCTATAAAAGATATTAAAAATACTTCGGTGAAAATAGCTATGCAATCAGTAGAGTCTTTACTAAAAAATTCTTTAGATAAAAATAAACTAAATAAAATCTTTACTTCAAGTATCGAGGAAACTAAGTCAGCTTTAAAGAGAAAATCTTCTTAAAATTTAAAATAGAGTAGAAAAAAAAAGGGCGGACTATGAAAGCCCGCCCTATTCTTCTAAATAACTTTAATTACTTAACAGCTCTTGTGCTAGTATTTTCCATAGCAGCAGCCCAAATAATAAGACCGAAAGCGATCTTGTTTAAGAAGTCTGCAGCATTGTAAATAATGTTAAGAGTGTTTGGATTTGCTCCACCAGCAGTTAAATATCCGAAGATATAACCTAATGGATAAACAGCCCAACCAACAGTTACAATAACTCTCATTGCACTAAATGCAGTTTTAAGAGATTTGTTTCCGCTTTTAGCCGCTAATGATCCAGCTTCTCCTGAGAAGACTTCATATAGAATGTAAATCCATCCTGCCATTCCGATTATGAAACCAACCATAGCTGACATATAACCAGCTTCTCCGGCATATCCACCTATTAACATTACTAATGTACCTAGTAATAATTTCCAAAATACTGAGCTTGGTACTTTTCTTACTGCGGCTAATACAAAGTAAAACTCTAGCATTAGTAAAGGTACAGTAATTAACCAATCAATATATCTGTAAACAGTTGGTGATTGACCAGTCTCAACCCAAATTCCTCTCATATACATATAGTGGAAAAAAGCGATACCAGTAACTAATCCCGCAACTGTAATTGACACTCTCCAAGCAGGTGCAACAGATCCTCTTTCTAGAAAGAAGAACGCTGTAGCTGCTAAACAAGCCATTGAAACTATCCAAAATGATATTCCTACGAAATCATTCTGTTCCAAATTAGCTGTTGCTGCATTTGCTGAGCTAGTTAAACCAATAACGGCAACTGCTGCAAGTGCATACATAGTTAATTTTCTCATTGAAAACTCCCTCGTTGTTTATTTTTATTTATTAATAAATAGTTTAAGAATCATTTCTTAAACAGCTGAGAGAACACTACAAAAATTATTTTATAAATAGAAGTTAAAAATGACTAAAAAAGTCTTTATTTTGCTTAAATTTTTGAAATTTTCCCAAATTGAACAATCTATGATTGTTTATTTTGAGTGAGAACCATCACAAAACGGTTTGTCATTTGTTTTTTTACAATTACATAAAAAAACATCTTTGCTTTCGATGGCATCAAATTTAACAGGGGTTTTACCTGTATCTTTATGTGAACCATCGCAAAAAGGTTGTTTATTGGAAAAGCCACAGCTGCACCAATAATAAGATTTACCTTTTTCAACTGGAACTTTGATTGGTTTATTTTGCGCTGTAGATATTTTTGTCATAGTTCATTAATGTTTAAAGGAAAAATTTAATAAAACAAGTTAAAAATTTTTAATGAGTACAAAAAAAATTATCGTCATAGGATCAGGATTTGGAGGGATAGCTGCGGCCTTGAGAATGAAGGCAAAAGGCTATTCTGTCACTCTAATTGAAAAACATCCTGACCTTGGAGGTAGAGCTCGGGTATTTAAAAAAGAAGGTTTTACTTTTGATGCTGGACCAACGGTCATTACAGCTCCTAAACTTTTAGAAGAATTATTTACACTATTTAACAAAAATATTTCAGACTATGTAAAAATTATTCCTTTGAAGCTTTGGTATAGGTTTATTTTTGATGACAAAAGTTCATTTGATTATTCAGGTGATGAAGAATTAATGAAGAAAGAAATTGAAAAATATGCAATTGATGATTTTGTAGGGTATCAAAAATTAGTAAAATTGACAGAAAAAATTTTTGATAAAGGCTTTACGGAATTATCCTCAAAACCATTTAACAATATTTCTTTTATGCTCAAACAAGTGCCGGCATTATTAAAACTTAAAAGCTATAAGTCAGTTTACGAACTAATATCAACTTATATCTCAGATAATAAATTGAGAAAAATTTTTAGTATGCACCCCCTTTTAGTTGGAGGAAACCCCTTCACTACCACATCAATATATACACTAATTTTATTTTTAGAAAAAAAATGGGGAATTCATTATTCTCTAGGTGGAACAGGAAATTTAGTGAAAGCTTTTGAAAAATTAATGAAAGAGGAAAAAATTGAAATAATCAAAAATAGTTCGGTAACAGAATTAACAAATTTAAATAATGAAATTGTAAGTGTGACCGTCAATAATAAAGATGTTTTAAAAGCTGATTATATTATTTGTAACTCAGACCCACCTAACGTTTATAAAAATTTAATTAAACCAAATAATTATGGATTTCTATTTAATAAAAAAATTGAGAGAATGAATTATTCTATGGGACTGTTTGTTTATTATTTTGGATCAAAAAAACAATACAATGATGTTGCACACCATACGATATGCTTTGGTAAAAGTTATAAAGACCATTTAAATAAAATTTTTGAAAAAAAGGAGCTTTCAGAAGACATTAGCTACTATCTTCATCGTCCAACAGCAACTGACCCAAGCATGGCACCTCCAGGGCAAGATTGCTTTTATGTTCTTGTTCCAGTTCCAAATAACTTATCAAATATTAATTGGCATAAGGAGGGAGAGAAATTTAAGCAGTTAATAATTAATAAAATGAGTGAACAAATTTTACCAAATTTAAAAGAAAACATTACTGCTGACTTTTATGTTACTCCAGATTATTTTGAAAATGATCTTTCAACTTTGCATGGCTCTGGATTTTCGATCCAGCCCAAATTCACTCAGTCGGCCTATTTTCGATTTCATAATAAATCTGAAATTTTTAACAATCTTTATTTTGTGGGTGCAGGAACACATCCTGGTGCTGGTATTCCAGGTGTAATATCATCTGCTAAAGTACTAGATGAATTATTATGAAAAGTAAAAATGAAAGTTTAATTTCTAAACACGCAAAATCATTTAGTTGGGCAGGTTTTTTTTTACCAAAAAAAATTTTTATTAAGTGTTCTCATTTATATGATTTTTGTCGTACTCTTGATGATATTGCTGATGGCATTGAAGACTTAGAGATTAAAAGAAAAAAATTTTTAAGTTTTAAAAAAGATTTTTCAAATAAAAATTATTCAAATGAAATTATTAAAAACATTCACGTTTTAATTGATGATAATAATATTTCAGACAAAATAATTTATGATTTGTTTGATGGTGTCGAGACTGATCTTAAAAATGAGGTAAAAATAAACTCAAAAAAAGAACTAATCATTTATTCCTATCGTGTTGCCGGAACCGTAGGTCTGATGATGGCAAAAATTTTAAATGTTAAAGATCGTAATTCACTTATAAGTGCTGCAGACTTAGGCATAGCCATGCAACTTACAAATATTTCTAGAGATGTTGTTGAAGATAAAAGTAATAACAGATTTTATATAGAACATGATTTTGAAACTATTAAAGCTACGCTTAGATTGGCAGATAAATTTTATAACGACTCTTTTATTGCTATTAAATCTATACCGCTTCATTCAAGATTATCTATCCTAGTTGCAAGAAGAGTTTACAAAAAAATAGGAACTAATATTTTAAAACAATCAAATCTTGAAAATTATAATAAAGCGGGAAAAATCTATGTAAATAATTATAATAAAATCTTGGAATCCTTCTTTTCTTTTTTTGATTTATTTAAATTAATGTTTACCAATAATGAAAATCATAAATTAAACATAGATAAAGAAATAAACTTAAATGAAAGAATTTAATTACATTATTTTTGGTGGAGGTTGTGCTGGATTATCTCTAGCATATGAATTGAATAACAGTGGAAAATTAAAGGATAAAAGTTTAGCAATTATTGAAACTAGAAAAGAATATAAAAGGGACAAAACTTGGTCTTTTTGGAAGATTAGAGACCATAACTTTGAAGATTGCATAATTAAAAGTTGGGATAATTTTATAGTATCAACAAAAGGTAAAAGTTGTAAAATTTCAAATGATCAATTTCAATATCAAACAATTAATAGCGATCTCTTTTATAAAAAAATAATCAACCAAATTTCAAAAAATAAAAATATTCAATTTCTTCAGAATATCAATGAAGTTAATACTGAAAATTCTGTTATATTTAATAGTGTTAATGATCATCAATATGATCCCTCTAACTTTTGGCAGCATTTCAAGGGAATTGAAATAGAAACTAATGGTGATGTTTTCGATGAGAAAGTTTTAACTTTAATGGATTTTGATTGTGAGCAAAGAAATAATCTTCATTTTTTTTATATTCTGCCCTTTAAGAAAAATAAAGCTTTGATTGAGACAACTTGGATTTCTACATTGGATGATCCATCGTTAAAAGATTATGATCAACAACTTAGAGATTATATTAAAAATAAATTAAATATTATGAGCTATAAAATAAATTTTGTTGAAGAAGGAGCCATACCATTATCTAGGTTTCAAGAGCAGCCAAATGATAATGTAATAAATATTGGTTCCCTAGGTAACATGACTAGATTGAGCACTGGATATACTTTTTTAAATATTCAGGAGCATAGTAAGTTTATAGCTAACAATTTAGAAGATGTTAAAAGTTTAAGAACTTTTGCAATTCCGAAAAAGTATGATTTTCTGGATAAAATATTTTTAAAAGTACTTAAAAATTATCCAGAAAAAATGCCTGATATTTTCTTTAACTTTTTTAACAAAACTTCAAAGAGTTCTATTAAATTTTTATCAAATAAAAGTAATATGTTAGATGATCTATTAATAATTTTAAAAATGCCTAAGTGGATATTCATTAAATCATTATTTAGATAATTATGAATAATAAAATAGTTCTTAATCGTGCGGCTTTTATATTTTTTTTATTTTGTTTTTTACTGGTTATGCCTTTTGCACAATATATAGATGTAATATTTTCATCTTCAATTTCTTTTTTTTTAATTATAATTTTTGGCATATCTCATGGAGCTTTAGATCATGAAAAAGGCTATAAATTATTACGAATTTACAATATAAAAAATACTATAACTTTTTATCTAAGTTACATTTCTATTGCTTTGCTGATCATATTTTTTTGGCTCATTTTACCCAATCTATTATTGATAATATTTCTTTTTGTAGCCTCATATCATTTTGGAAAAGAAGATAGTGAAATTTTAATATTTAAAAAAAATCAATTCCAAAACCTAATTTTTTTACTCAAAGGTTCCTTAATTATTTTTGCCCCTTTAATGTTTCAGTTTGAAAACACCTTAGTAATATTTAATTTTTTAAATTTTAATATAGATCTGCTCCTCTCTCTAAAAGATAACGGATTTATAGAAATAATTTATATAATCGGTCTTATGTCAAATATATTTTTTTTAAATACTAATTTTAACTTTAATTCAAAAATTATTTTTTTTGATCTCTTTACAATAAATATACTTTACTACTTTCTTTCACCTCTTGCTGCTTTTGCATTGTATTTTTGTTTTATACATTCCTTAAGACATTCGGTTTCGTTAATTGAAAGTTTAGATAAAAAAAATTTTAAAAGAGGTCTTAATAAATTTTTAAAAAAAGCTTTGCCTTTAACGCTTATTACAGGATTATTGTTTATATTAAGCTTATATTTTCTTACTGATCACGTAGAACTTGATGAAGCAATATTCAAGGTGATATTTATTGGTTTGGCGTCATTAACTTTTCCTCATATATTGCTCGAATATCTTTTAAAAAGAAATGAAAAATAATCTTAAAGTTTATTTAGCCTCTCCAAGAGGATTTTGTGCGGGCGTCGAAAGAGCCATTGAAATAGTCAATAGATCTTTAAACAAATACGGTAAACCTGTGTATGTAAGACACGAGATCGTACACAACAAATATGTGGTAGAAGATTTAAAAAAAAAAGGTGCTATTTTTGTGGAAGAGCTTGATGAAATAAAAGACAAATCAAGACCTGTCATATTTTCTGCTCATGGAGTTCCTAAAAGTGTGCCTGAAGATGCAAGAATAAAAAATTTAAGTTATGTGGATGCAACTTGTCCATTAGTTTCCAAAGTCCATCGAGAGTCAGAACAACTTTTTAAGAATGGATTTGATATTGTTTTAATTGGACATAAAAATCATCCTGAAGTAATTGGCACGATGGGTCAATTACCTGAAGGTGCTGTTAAATTAGTTGAAACTGTTAATGATGTCGAAAAACTTAAAATAGATTCTTTTAAAAAGCCACTAGCTTATATAACGCAAACAACTTTATCAGTTGATGATACTGCAGAAATTATTATAGCTTTAAAAAATAAATTTCCAAATATTAAAGAACCGATAAAGGAAGATATTTGTTATGCAACAACCAATAGACAAAATGCTGTAAAAAGTATGGCCTCAAAATGTGATATGTTGTTTGTTATTGGAAGTAGAAATTCTTCNAATTCAGTNAGACTAGTAGAAGTTGCCAAAAAGTCTGGNTGCCAAAAATCAATGCTTATACATTCTGATCAAAATTTACCAATAGATGAAATTAAAAAATGTAAAAATATTGGGATAACATCAGGCGCTTCTGCTCCAGAGGAACTTGTGCAAAACTTAATTAAACAAATTAAAGAGAATTGTAATGTTACAATTGAAGAAATTATAGTAGCTAAAGAAAATGTAACTTTTAAATTACCAAAAGAACTAAACTAATATGGCTGTTTATACAAAATTAAATAAAGTTAATATTGAAGAAATTTTATCTAATTACTCCATTGGTAAACTTAAAGACTTTAAAGGCATTGAAGATGGAATTGAAAATACAAATTATTTTTTGTTAACAAATAACGGTAAATTTATATTAACTATTTATGAAAAAAGGGTTCAGGAAAAAGATCTTCCCTTTTTTTCTGAGTTAATGCTAGGATTAAATAAAGCTGATTTCAAATGCCCTGTACCAATCATAAATAATCAGAATAAGGCTATAACAAAATATAAAAATAAAAGTTTAATGATTGTTAGCTTTTTAGAAGGCAAAGCTAAAATTGTTTTAAACCCAGAAGATTGTAAAGCACTTGGTAATGAGGTTGCTAAAATGCACCTCATAACAAAAAATTTTAAAATAAAAAGAGAAAATGATTTATCCATCGGTTCCTGGAGAAAAATTTTTGATCAGGTTAAAGATCAATGTATTAAAATACATAAAGATCTGCCAAAACTTATTGAGGCAAATTTGAAGGATGTTGAAAAAAATTGGCCAAAAAACTTACCTAATGGAATCATCCATGCAGACTTATTTAGTGATAACATTTTTTTTAAAGATAATAAGTTTAGCGGTATCATTGATTTTTATTTTTCATGCAATGATTTTTATGCTCTAGAGATAGCTATTTGTTTCAATGCATTGTGTTTTGATGGGCCTAAAAATAATTTAAGTTTCAATGTTACAAAAGCAAAAAATTTTATGGATGGCTATAGTCAATTAAGAAAATTAAATGATGAAGAAAAGAGAAGTATTAAAACACTTTCTCAAGGGTCGGCCCTTAGATTTTTATTAACTAGAGTTTTTGATGCTCTGAATGTTGTAGAGGGCGCTATAGTAAAAGTTAAAGATCCTATTGAGTATCTTGTAAGATTAGAGTTTCACAAAAACTCAAAGAATGTTGAAGATTATTTTTTTTAGATGAAATATACAATTTACACTGATGGTGCTTGCTCAGGTAATCCTGGACCTGGCGGTTGGGGTGCTGTGATCATTGATGAAAAAAATAAACAAATTAACATATCTGGCAAAGAAAATTTAACTACTAATAACAGAATGGAGTTAACCGCACCTATTAGAGCACTAGGTAAAATAAAAAAAGATTCAAAAATCATAATTTTTACAGACTCTACTTATCTAAAAAATGGAATAACTTTATGGATTAAAAACTGGGAAAAAAATGGTTGGAAAAGTGCTAACAAAAAACCTGTAAAAAATAAAGATTTGTGGCTTGAGTTAAATAAAATAACGAAACAAAGAGATATTACTTGGAAATGGGTAAAAGCACATGCTGGAAATATTCACAACGAACAAGCTGACAAACTGGCTACAGAGGCAATAAATAATTAAATATCTTGTAAAAAATTTTCTGCTGCTGAAATTTCGCATGCAGCTGTATCAGATTCTTCTTTGATTTTCTTAACGACGCCGTTTTCAACTAACATTGTATATCTTGATGAACGCATCCCTAATCCTCTTTCTGTTCTGTCGATATCGGCTCCTATAGATTTGGTAAATTTACAATATGGGTCACTTAACATTAAAATCTTATCCTCTACTTTATGGATCTCTCCCCAAGCCTTCATTACGTTAGGATCGTTCACCGACAAACAAATAATTTTGCTAATTCCTTTTTGTTTAGCTAATTCATAATTTTTTACATAGCCCGGCAGATGCTTTGCGGAACAAACTTTTGTAAATGCACCTGGTACACCAAACATAATAGCTTTTTGATTGTCGAATATAGAATTAGTATCAACTTTTTTAACAGCACCCTCATTGTCTAAATAAAAAAATTCAGATACTGGTAGTTTTTCACCTTCTTTAATTTTCATATTGTTTGTCTAAAATATATTTTTTTATCAAGTTAGTATTGTTGTTTAATATATCAAATTTTTCCTTAGATCTAGAAATTTGATTTAGTTGTGATGGTTTTTTGAGTATTTTTCCTGTGGCTAATTTCATAGTTTCTAAAAACTTATAAGGATGTGCTGTTCCTAAAATGACTTTAGGAAAACTATTTTTAAATTTTGTTGCAGAATTAAAGCCTGTAGCAGTATGAGGATCAACAAATAATTGACATTTATTATAAATTTCTTTGATAGTTTTTTTAGTTTCTTGATTTGTAGTTTTAAAAGCTAAAAAGTCTTTTTTAATTTTTTTAATAATTTTTTTATCTAATTTAAAATATCCNTTTATTTTTAAACTCATCATCATTTTTTTAACTTTTGTATCAGAATTTAAAACATGAAATANNAATCTCTCNAAGTTGCTTGAAACCTGAATGTCCATACTTGGAGATAAAGAAGCTCTGACTTTTAAAGGTTTATAAATTCCTGTATTNATAACTCTTTTTAAAATATCATTTTCATTGGTAGCTACTACTAATTTTTCAATTGGCAAACCCATTTTTTTTGCAACAAAGCCTGCATAAATATCTCCAAAATTTCCTGTAGGTACAATGTAATTAACTTTCTTACTCTCAAGTTTAAAATAAGAATAAAAATAATAAACAATCTGAAAAATTATTCTTGCCCAATTAATTGAATTAACCCCGGACATATTTATTGTCTGTCTAAAGATATCATCTGCAAACATTTCTTTAACTATTTTTTGGCAATCATCAAAAGATCCTTTGACAGCAATGTTATAAATATTTCTACCACCAATTGTGGTCATTATTTTTCTTTGAATTTTTGAAATTTTATTATGCGGATGTAACACGAATAAATTTATATTTTTTCTGTTCGATAAAGCTGAGATTGCAGCAGCACCTGTATCTCCAGATGTGGCGACAACAATATTTATAATTCTATCTTCTTTTACATTTAGTTCCTCATACATATTGCCAATACATTGCATAGCAATATCTTTAAAAGCTAAAGTTGGACCGTGATAGAGCTCTAGTAATTTATGTTCGCCAACATCAACTAAACTTACTACTTCTTTTTTTTTAAATTTTTTATAAGATTTCTTAATTAACGCTTTAAGCTTATTTTTTTTTAATTCAGGTTCGCAAAAATTTGAGACTATTTTTGAAGCTAAATCAACATATGAAAGATTTTTTAATTTTTTTAAATGAGCTTTATTAAATTTTTTGATTGCATGGGGTAAAAACAAACCTCCGTCTGGAGCTAGCCCTCTTTGAAAGATTTCTTCAAAATTAAAATTTATTTTTCTATTTCTAGTACTAAAGTATTTCATTGTTTTTTTTTCTAAAATATAAAAAATATAAAAGAATTGAAATTGCTATTGAATACCAAGTTAATGCGTATTTGAGGTGATTGTTTGGCAAATCTGCATTGATTTCTCTTGGTTTTGGTAAATTTATATTTTTATCATCTAAATAAAAGATAGCTCTGTTTAATTTAACTCCTAACTGCGTTTCAAATTCATCAAAATTAATTGAAAACCAAATATTATTTTTTGGCTCATTTTCAGGTTTAAATATATTAATTTTGAACTCTGTTTTTGCTACACCAATAATTTTAGAACTTTGATTTTGATTAATTTCTACTTTGTTTTTTAATTCTTTTTTAACCAGCCTCTATTGACGAGAACAAAATTACCATCCTTTAATTTATAAGGAGTTAAAACATCAAAACCTGGTTCACTTTTGGTGCTTAAACTATAAAAATATAACTGATTACTATAATCAAATTCACCTTCTAAAATAAATCTTTGATAATTTTTTACAGAACTATAAGAATAAAGTATTGGCTCTGAATTTAATCCTTCAGTAATTTCAGTAATTAAATTATTTTTCCAATCTAAACGATATAATTGCCAGGTGCCCAGGAAGCAAAATAATATGATAAATATAAATACGAAAGCGTTAAAAAGAAGTGATTTTTTCAATTATTAACTTTAACTTCCCCAAATATAAATGGCAGCAAATAGAAAAAGCCATACCACATCTACAAAATGCCAATACCAAGCTGCAGCCTCAAATCCAAAATGATGATCTTGTTTAAAATGACCTTTGCCAACTCTAAAAAGACAAACTGCNAAAAAGATTGTTCCAATAATTACATGGAAACCATGAAATCCTGTTGCCATATANAAAGTTGAGCCNTAAATNTTTCCTGAAATAGTAAAAGTTGCATGGTGATATTCATACGCTTGAAAGCACGAAAAAATAAACCCTAAAAAAACTGTTAGAATTAATCCGTGCAATAATCCTTTTCTGTCATTCTCTAATAAAGCGTGGTGTGCCCATGTAACAGTTGTACCAGAAAGTAATAGGATCAGAGTGTTAATTAACGGAATGTCCCAAGGATCAAAAGTTTCTATATCTTTTGGAGGCCAAATTGCACCAATAGACTCTGTTGGAAATAAACTTGCATTAAAAAATGCCCAAAACCAAGCAACAAAAAACATAACTTCTGAAGCTATAAATAAAGTCATTCCATATCGATGACTGATCTGAACGACAAACGTGTGATGACCTTGATGTTCTGCTTCAATAACCACTTCTCTGAACCACATAAAAGATCCATAAATCAGTAAACCTAGTCCTATAAGCATTAGCCAAAGTGCTTTAGCATGAAAATAATAGACTGCGCCAAAACACAGAACTAAACTTGCAAACGAAACAAATATAGGCCACGGACTAGGATCAACTAAATGAAACTCGTGTTTTTTTTCCCCTACTGACATAATTATTTTTTATAATATTCTGATGAAAAAAATGTGTACGATAATGTCACATCTTTTACATTCTTAGTCTTATTATCATCTACTACCTTAGGATCCATAAAAAAAGTTAGCAGATATTCTTGTTTTTCTCCAGCTTTTAACGTTTGTTTTTCAAAACAAAAGCATCCAATCTTATTAACATAAATTCCAAATGTTGGAGGAGACGCATTAAAGGAGGCTACGCCTGAGGACTCTACTNAGCCAGTATTTTCTACATAAAAANTTACATTTTTTACCTCACCTGGCTTTAATTCTATCGTATTAGTTTCAGGATAAAATTTCCAATCAAGATTACTGCCAACGTTGGTGTCTAATCTCAGTTTGTAGATTTGGTTAACTACTATTTTAGGAATATCTTTGTTTTTAGCAACTTGAGTTGTTCCACCAAATCCTGTCACTCTACAAAATAAATCATATAATGGAACTGCTGCAAAAGATAAGCCTAGCATTAATAAAAAAATGCCCACTAAAGCAACCGGGGTTAATTTATTTTTATTCAATGTCATTACAAAGGTCTATTATAAATACCGATATTATAAAAAGTTGTAAGAAATAAAATTATCATAAAGATAACTAATATTATTGCAGTGATTATATTTTTTTTCTTTTTATCCATTTAAAATTTAAAAAAACTATCAATTAAAATTAAAACAAAAATTATAAAAAGGTAAAAAATTGAATATACAAATATTTTTCTTGCAATCATATTTGATATTTTGTTGTTTTTTTCCTTAAACAATAAATAACAAAGATAAATATAATAAGCTGTTAAAGCTGAAGATATAATCAAGTACTCAAAACTAGAAAAATTAAAAAAATATAATGAAGTTACGGTTGGTGCTAATAGAAGTGCGTAAACTAAAATGTTTAATTTTGTTTTTTGCACCCCGGCCACAACGGGTAGCATAGGAATATTTGCTTTTTTATAATCATTAGATTTGTAAAGGCTCAAAGCCCAAAAATGTGAAGGCGTCCAAATAAAAATAATTAAAAAAAGTATCAATGGTTCAATGGAAACAGTTCCTGTAGCAACCGCCCACCCTATTACTGGAGGCAAAGCTCCTGCTGCACCACCTATTACAATGTTTTGAGGAGTTTTTCGTTTAAGCCAAATAGTATAAATGAAAAAATAAAAACCAATTGTTAAACCAAGTAAAAAAACTGATAAGATGTTTGAAGAGTAATAAAGAATTCCCATAGACAAAATTGACAAGAAAGAACCAAACCATAAAGCTTGATCTTTTTTAATTTTGCCAGTTGGAATAGGTCTCAAACATGTTCTGCTCATCAGGGCATCAAGATCGGACTCGTACCACATATTCAATGTGCCTGCCGCCCCTGCACCAAGTGCAATAGCAGCTAATGAAATAATTGAGTCTAAAAATGAAACTTGATTTGGTGCAATCAATAAACCAACCATGCTAGTAAACAATACTAGCGACATAACTCTAGGCTTCATTAAATTAAAAAAAGAGCTAAAGCTATAATAGCTATTTTTTTTTAAAGACTTTGCTCTAATAATTGACTGGTTCAATTTATTTTACTTTTGGAAGCTCTTCAAAAGTATGGAATGGAGGTGGTGATGTAACAGTCCATTCCAAAGTTGTAGCTCCCTCACCCCATGGATTTTTTTCTGCCTTACTTTTTTTCATAAAAGAATAAGCAAGATTTATAAAAAATATCCCAAGCCCTACAACAGAAATATATGAACCTATTGAAGAAATGTAATTCCAGCCAGCAAATGCATCTGGATAGTCTGCGTATCTTCTTGGCATTCCCGCAAGACCTAAGAAATGTTGTGGAAAGAAAATTAAATTTACACCGATGAAAGTCAACCAGAAGTGTAATTTTCCTAAAAATTCAGAGTAGTTATATCCGCTCATTTTTCCAAACCAATAATAGAACCCTGCAAAGATCGCAAAAACAGCACCAAGTGACAATACATAGTGGAAATGAGCCACTACATAATAAGTATCGTGCAAAGCAGTATCAACGCCTGCATTGGCTAAAACAACTCCTGTTACACCGCCAACAGTAAATAAAAATATAAAACCCATTGACCATAACATTGGTGTTTTAAATGAAATTGATCCGCCCCACATAGTTGCGATCCAAGAAAAAACTTTAATCCCAGTTGGAACCGCAATAATCATTGTAGCTGCCAAGAAATATGCTTTGGTATCAGTGTTCATACCAACTGTGTACATATGGTGAGCCCAAACAACGAAACCAACTACACCAATTGCAACCATAGCGTAAGCCATACCTAAATAACCAAATATTGGTTTTTTTGAAAATGTTGAAACGATATGACTAATCATTCCAAAACCTGGAAGGATTAAAATGTAAACTTCTGGGTGACCAAAGAACCAAAATAAATGTTGGAACAATACAGGATCTCCACCAGTTTGAGCTTCAAAGAAAGAAGTTCCAAAGTTTCTATCTGTTAATAGCATCGTAATTGCTCCCGCTAATACAGGTAGGGATAATAAAAGTAAAAATGCAGTTACAAGCACTGACCAAGCAAATAAAGGCATTTTATGCAAAGTCATGCCTGGGGTTCGCATATTAAAAATTGTAGTTATGAAATTAATTGCTCCTAAAATTGAAGAAGCACCTGCTATGTGCAAACTTAAAATAGCTAAATCCATAGCTGGACCAGGTTGACCAGTTTTAGATGATAAAGGCGGATAAATTGTCCAGCCACCACCAACGCCTGTTTGTCCTGGAGGGCCATCAACAAAGATTGAGGCTAATAATAAAATAAACGATGCAGGCAATAACCAAAACGAAATGTTATTCATTCTAGGAAATGCCATATCAGGGGCGCCAATCATAATTGGCACAAACCAATTTCCAAATCCACCGATCATAGCTGGCATCACCATAAAGAAAATCATAATCAGTCCATGACCTGTCACAAGCACGTTGTACAAATGATAGTTTCCACCCAAGATGCCATCACCGGGATGCATTAATTCAATTCGCATCAACACAGAAAAAAGCGTTCCAATAACTCCAGCAATAATCGCGAACACTAAATACATAGTACCAATGTCCTTATGATTAGTTGAGTAGGCCCATCGTTTCCAACCTGTTGGACTATGATGATGAT
>JGI11772J19994_1000060_pt1 | contig 22122 bp, 13 predicted proteins | sample Etolagsurwater0m_FD_19994 | JGI IMG/M metagenome (IMG submission 19994) | reverse complement strand
AGCACCAGATCCACCTTGTAGAGCAGAACCGCCTCCAGCACCGCCAGTTCCAGCAGATGTTTGAGTTCCTCCTCCACCACCTCTTCCAGGAGCATTTCCTCCATTTCCACCATTTAGTCCGCCACCAACACCACCTACAGCAGGATCATTAGCACCACCACCACCGCCACCAGCAATGATAATAGCATTTGCTTGTGCTACTGTAGACTCAAAAAGGCCAGTAAATCCACCACCACCGCCGCCAGCGCCAGATCCTCCACCACCATTTCCACCACCAGAATAACCACCGGCACCACCAGTTACCCCAGCACCACCTAATCTTAGTTTATAGGATACCCCAGATTCAAATACAAAATCACCAGTAGCATTACCACCATTTCCACCAGCAACACTTCTTTCTATAGATGAACCACCGCTTGCTCCATTTGCCGTGAGTTTTGCTACAAAAGTTCCTCTTGGGATTAGAGTATATTCAATTCCAGCTGTAAATGCACTAAACGTAGATTCATCTGCTGACAGATTAATTTCTGTAGTTCCATCAGTACCAGCAGGAGATAGATCAATTACAAATTCATCCGCAGGAACACCAGGAGTATCAGTATCTGGTTGAGATGTAATTGATATAAGTGATTTTACAGATAATGTAACGGTATCAGAAGATAGAGGAGAATTGAGAGCTTCTGGTTGGAACGTTTGAATTCCAACTCTGGTTGAATCTGGATAGAAAATAGCACGTTGAGTTATTTCTCTACCACTATCAGAAATATCGGTTAAGTTGGACAAAGTGAGTTGAGTTCCAACTCCTATTACACCAGTGCTATCTCTCCACTCATATCCAAGAGTTCCAATTCCTGGAACGTAATAATTTACCGTAGCAATACCAGTTAAGGTAGTGGATCCAAGGTGGGCAATGGATCCACTTGATTCTGGTTGAGTTACATATGCAATGAAAGGTGGATTTAACCTTACATTAGTTTGAATCTTTCGGCAAAACGCTAAGGGACTCATCCGAAGTTCTGTCCTCCTGATACACCGTAGAATGATGAACCGCCATCAAAAGTAATAAAGGTGTAAATATCAGTCTTGTCAGCAGTTGTAGTAACAATTGGGATCACAGATCCTGACCAGTAAACAGGAATGGCAACACCACCACTATCCTTAAATGTATCTATACCAACAGCATAACCGCCAGTTGAATCTTGTGTTACTTTTAAAGTAAAGGAGGAAGATTCGGAAGGAATATTAGTGATGGTAAATTGAGTGATGATATCATTTACATTAACATCAAAAGTTTGTGCTTGCGAAAGATCAATCGTAACAATGTTTGATGATGGGGAAACACTTTGAACTGCTTCAAAATATGTCTTGAATCTGGTGCTGCCATCAACATCAAACGTTGCACGTGGAGTGATTGTTCCAACACCAACTGCGGATCCAGAGGCATGGAAGACTGTTCCACCAACACCAGCACGGAGAGTTGATGTCGCAGTGATGATACCAGCATTGATAGTACCAACACCCGACAATGCAAACTGATTAGAGATGAACTGTCCGTTAACGTCTAACAATCCAGCAGGTGAAGTGCTATTAATTCCTAATCTGCCCGTTGTAGTAATACCAAGCAGTTCAGTTCCACCAGAATCTTGAACCTTAAATGCTTTATCTGTGGTAGTTGTACCAACACCAACTGTCAGAAGTGCATCTGGAGTTGTCGTTCCGATACCAACAAAGATATCACTTCCAGCACCGCCAGTGTAAATACCAGACTTAGCACCAGATGCAGTGCTAGTTGAATCCCATTTAGAATCGGTTGGAAGATTTGTAATGAATCTACCATCACCATAGAGATATGTTCCAGCAGTAATGAATCCAGAGGCATAGATATTCTCTTCAACATGCAAGTCATACTGTGGATTTGTAGTTCCTACACCAAATGAACCACCCAGAGTTACAACTGCTGTGTCACCAGTATTGATAAAGAGTTCTGAATTACCAGTTGTAGTTGTTCCAATACCAATACGATCAAAAATGCCAATACTTTCTGTGGTTGAAGCACTGACATTACCCCATCGATACCAACCGTTATCGGTAGTATAAACCCATCCAATAAATCCACCTTTTGCAGGATTTGCATTGAATACAACGTCACCAGCATTACCAGCAAGTGTTGGTTGAGAAATACCAACGGTGTAGTTTCTAGAAACTGTGGTTGTTCCTTGCAGGAAAAGTGAATTAGCTTCAAGTCCACCAGCAGCAGTTGATGTTACTTTGCTGTTAAAAATAACAGGACCATCAAACTCAGAAATGAGATTACCATCAGGACCACCTTCAACTTTAATCGATCTTGAAATCGTAACTTCGAGAGGAGTCAGAACGTCAAATCCAATGCTAACTCCGGTATCACCAACCTCTTCACCAACTACTGATGGAATAGGAGCATCAAATACTTCCTCTTGTCCAGTAGCAGAACTAACTTTCTTATTGCCGATAAAGAAATCTCCATCGTTATTCATACCAGTATAAACGTTGATACCACCGTCATACTTGGTTGATTGACCTAACAGTTCTTCCTGCGGAGAAAGTTTTCTGTCATTTCTCTCTGGTAGAGCAGTTGAATAGTTACCAGGACCGAAACCAACATATTCAAATGTATGTCCAGAAGCACGGATGATAGAGTTTCTACGCAGTTCAATTGGGTAACACTTAACTCTCTTAACAACGCTATTGACAACATGTGATGTTGCTCTGGTTCCAAATATACCTCTGAATACAGAGATTGGATTGGAAGGAGCACCACCAGATCCATCAACACTGCTTGTAGCAGTTGTTGACTTGATACGCATCAGTTCTTCATCAACTTGGATGAAATCACCAATGTTCAAATCAAGTTGATCAATATCTTGTATTGAAATCGTATCAATCGTTGAGTTAGCAATAGCAGCAGATAGAGTTGTTGTAATACCTGCATACTCATAAAGCATACGACCATCAATATTTTCATCATCTGCTGTTACGACTCCACCAAAGGAGGATACTGCATGTTTATAAATTCTAGCAGTTCCAGTTGCAGGAGTTGTAGTTCCGACTCCAATAGAAGCAGTAAACGATGTAAGTCCAATAATACTCTTAACAACAAAATCACCGTTATAGAGAGAACTTGCTGCCTCAGCAATCCTAATCTTATTGTTTACACTTAGACCGTGACGATCAACACTTGCAAAAGTAGCAATACCAGAACCAGCATCATAACTGAATCCAGAAATAGCAACACTCAAACCAGAGTTTTTGATGATCGAATCTTCACAAGATGCAGATCCGATTCCAATAGTTTGTGCTAAACCAACAGTTGTTGAAGAAACAACTTTAATTTCCTTCTCTTGTCCAATGGTGATTCCACTAATCTTATATAAAGTATTGTAAGATTGGAGTCCAGTTGATCCGATTCCTTGAACATCTAATACTTCATTAGTTACATCATAAATCTTTTCAACTTGAATCACAGCATCAGTTACACCAGCAAGTTTTGGAATATTGTTGATGGTCATCGTATTACCGATGGCATACGCGGAACCACCATCAATAATCTTGATATCACTAATACCACCAGCAGGTTCAACTGTAACTCTTGCAGTTGCGTTCTTACCAATGGTAGATCCAGCAAATCCCACTAATCTAGCATTATAATAGGTCTCAGTAATACCAGATCCAACACCATAGTTTGCGCCACTGCTTGCGATACTTACAGAAACGATTCTGTTTAAACCATGATCAATATTAGTAAAGATTGTATGTGCAGTTCCAGCTGGATTTGATTGAATATCAGTGATACCAAGACCAACAAGAGAACCAAACTCAGAGATTCTTGCAAATTCACTCTCTTTTGTTATGCTATGTTGCGGATCATCAATTGTTATCTCACCAATCGTTGAAGGAAGTGCATGAGATTTTGCTACAATCGCATCAGAAACTGGATTATCTCTATTGGTTTGGGGATAGAAGAACTGAATATTTTGATTGAATCTATCGCCCCTAAATGGAGCAACAGTTGGTGAAATAGAACTCTTGGTAAACAGAAGATGATATACACCATCTTGTTGACCAGTTTGATATCTCTTGATTTCCGTGGATCTATAAAGACTTAAAGTTTCACTTGATTTAAACCTCTTAAATCTCGGCAGTTCTGTGGTTCTAACGCTTGTTGTGTTAGTAAACACACCAGGAGATGTGCTAAGTCCAATAACAAACTGTTTAGCACTTGTAACTCCAACAACAGAGAAGTCTCTATTGAATCCAGTTCCAGCAACACCAGTTGCGTTATTGGTGCTCCTTACATTGACCAAACTAACTTGCGATCCAACTGTTAAACCATGAGGTTGTTCAGTGTCAATATATGCAAATGGTGAAGAATATGTACACGTTGAAATATAAGATGGGTTTCTTAATTCACTAACGTTATTAAGAGTTTTTGTGCTATTAGAATATAAAAGTTCTACTTCTGCATCATTTCTAGCACCAGTATCATTTGATTCCTGAATCACATATCCATCAACAGGAGGACGGGCAGAGGTGATTCCAGCTGCCGCAGGAATTACATATCTTACTCTATAAATCGTATCAAGTAATGCTCTATCATCCTGTTTCCTAGTGATATATGTTCTAGGAGTTGCATCACCAAGATTTGCAGTTCCGAGTCCAACGATTTGACCATGTAATGTATTATCTGTTGCTGCTGTTGATACGTTTACATACCACTGTCCAACCGTTGAGTCAAACTGAATCGGGTGTCCAAGATCACCGGAGTTTTTATCAGATACTCTGGATTCGACTCTCAGACTTCCGCCAAGACTGTTAATTCCAATAGCATCAGCAGCAAGAGCAGCATTTAGGGAAGTTGCAACCTGAATTTGATTGTTACCACTAAATCCAGCATTTGCATTCTCTTTGGTAATAACAAAATAAGTTCTGTTTGGTCTCAATCCATCAGGAATCGCACCATTATCAGAAAGAATACGGATTGTCTCACCATTGATAAAGTTATGATCACTTGTAAGTGTCATAATGTTGGAACTAATACTGTTAAATCCAACAGCTCTTCCAACATATGCAGTTTTAACTGATGAATACTGAGTTGTGGTAATGCCATTGATTGGCATTGTGATTCTTGCTTTATACTCAGTAGCAGTTCCGCTAACACTTAACTGTGCTTTGAGTTCATCATTAATCTTTGCACCAAGTCTATAACCTTCGATTACATTATTTGGTTTGCTGTCAAGATTAGTTCTATTGTAAAGATAAAGTCTGCCAGTAGACCCTACACCAACAGCAGTTTGATATACATCAATAGCATCAAATTCAACTGAGGTATTTGTTGTTTCAAGTTCTCTTGGAGGAATAATATGAGTGATGTATCCAACATCATCCTTTGCAAATGTATCTTTCTTAAATCCTTTGGTAACCAGTGATTTTGCACCAAAGTTAGAGTTAGAGTTTGTAACTGATTGGTCACCACCAGATTCCGCAACAAAGTGTTGTGCATGACCAATAGCAAAGATAGAAACTAACTGTAAAACAGAGTCGTTAGAGCACTTAATATGGAAGTTTTCATATGCTGGTTTATAAACAGCACGGGAGTCACTGGAAAGATTTGTAATTGTTGCTGCATCATCATATGAACCAGTGGTTGAGTTATATTTTACAAATGCATTGTTGTCTTTTTGTAGACCAATACCAGTAAACTGAGCAACAACCATGGACTTAAATCCTGTTGCCTTGCTACCATCAGCATGAAGACCGCACATGCCGAAAACAGATCTCAGTGAAATATTAAAGATATAAGGAGACGCTGAGGTTACAGTATCAACAACAACATTAACATTAGCATTGGCAGGATTCTCTAATGCAGTGGCAGGAGCATTGGAAACACTGTAAGTAAACTCAGTTGTACTTGTAACGCCAGCACAAACAAAGTTGCCATTATAACCAGATGCAGTAACACCACTAATTCTAATCGGAGTATCTACATCAATACCAATGTCTCTGATTGAAGAGTTAGTTTGTACAGTGATTGTGGTAGTAGCAGTTACACCATCACCAGCTTTGATGGAGGAAATACCAACTTCGGCACCCTTAGAACCAACGATACGATATTCATCAATCTTAGGTTGAATATCAATATTACCAACAGGATAATCTGGCGAAATAGGTCTGCCAGTTGCATCATCATATACATCAGAGATCTTTTCATAATACATTTCAAGATCAGTTCTGGTCTCAGCAATGTTCAGGAAACCATCATCAATCACAATATTGTTTACACCATCAGCATACTCAAAACAAGTAAGTTTGTGGTGTGAAAAGTTAGGAACAAAAACGTTATTTGTATAATCTTTATAACATGTGCTATTTGGATCAGCATCAAAGATAGAAAACTGCCAATAATAAGACGCACCAGTTACGCGGAAAATAGCGGATCTTTCAATCGCATCATTTTCTGGATTTGGAACATACTTTGGTCTAATCTTCGTCTTTCTCAGGTCCATACCCACCAGAGATGTACCTCTGGGGATAATCACACCACCGTAAATTGAGTTTAACTTATAAAGGTCGTTATCAGCAACAGTGAGATCAAAGTTTGATGTCAAACTAAAAGGAGAAAGGATCAATCCAGAAGATCCGTTTCTATTTCTATATTTTGCGACTCCTGTTCCATCATCATAAGGAATCCATCCTGGTCTGTTGTCAACAACATGATCACCAGGATAAATGAGGATTGTGGTCTTGCCGAATCTATCGTTATCTAGACCAGATTGATATGAAAATCTTGCTGCTTCAATCAGTGCCCTTTGAATCGTTTTAAAGGGGCGAGTGAGTGAATTACCTTGGTTCTCAATACTATCAGTAGCATCAAGATCATTAGGATTTACATATAGAATATTGCCTTTGGCATTCTTTAAAAAGTTTTGAAGTCTACTGAGACCCATTGTATTACGACCAGATTTTTCTATATCTTATTTAGCTTCCACCTCACATCAAGTGTTCTATCAAAGACCATCATAAATCGATGTTTTCTTGTTCTTTCTCTCCACTCACCTTCAACACCTTTTATGCTACCACGTGAGTGTTTTGTTCCATCAGCATAATAAAAATCTTTCTTTGGATCAGTTAACCCGTAATAACCGAAATTGCAAGCACGGTATATAGTTCCGTCATGACGAGAACTGTCAGCGTAGCTAATAATAGCACGAACTGTGGCATCTTTCTTAAACCTCTTAATACATTTACTTACAAACCAAGATGTTATATTATATTCTTCTTTTTGTATGTCAGGATGTATACAAAGTCTTGAAAGTTCGTACAATCCGTCTTGTTGATTTCGTTCTAATCCAAAAGCACCTTTTGCTATTTCTGGAACTGGGAGCCCAGTAAAAATGCAAACACCAAGACACCCGCCAATATTAAGAGGGCATTCCCAGTCAGGACGTTTGAAAAGTCCATAGTTGTACCCAGATTTGAAGTCTTTTGATTCGTCTTTTAGGTAATGATGAGTATAAAGTAAGTTTTTAACTTCATTCTTACCAACTCTATTTATGTAAAAATTAGACTTCACGTGGGTATTTGTGCTTATTTGCTGATAAAGCCCCTATTCAGAATTGAACTGAACTCTGCTGCTTACAAAACAGCTGCATCACCACAATGCTTTAGAGGCGTGAATAATGTCTTCTAATAGGCGGAGCGGGATTCGAACCCGCACTGTACAAATTTTAAGTTTGGTGTCTCCTGCCAGTTGGACTACCCGCCCAATAAAACCTTATTCAGGTTTCCAAGTTGATGGATGAAAAGCACAATACTCATTAAAGGTGATTTTCATCTCCTTATTGGTCAAATTAGCATGTTTTGCTGCTTTGGGTAAATTCCATTTTGCAGAAAACAGCATTTCCATCGATTTACGTGTTTCAGGTCTCATCAGATATCACAGAGAGTGTCTTCATTATACCAGAAATCATCCCAATCTTTTGATGTTGCCTCAGTGATGGTTTCAACTGCTTCTTGATATTCTCTGGCAGGCATAATCACAACCGATTTTCCTTCATAATCGATACGAAAGGATTCTCCACCTTCGACTCTTTCAATGAGTGAGTCAAAATTTTCTTGGAATTCATTAACAGTGAACTGTTCCATTTGTAAAAATCAAGAATTTCTTGGTAAATTTCGGGTTTGTACCTATTCATGAAAAAGTAATAGGGTAATTTTTTGGTGGAATTTTTTTCCCGCCTTTTTTGGAATTAAAAGTCAATTTCCGCTGGCTACAAGAGGTCCAGAGTATGCCAACACGTCATCATCAAGAACACTTCGGCAGAATTCTAGCACCCCCATGAACTCATCGATGGTGTCACAGTCAATGATCTTCTCATCACCGTTGTCACTATACAAATAGAACTTACGGCAAGAGGTGTCAACAACGACGCGACTCAGGAACTCGTCTTCGTGCATGGGGGTGCTTTGCTTTACCTATGTATTATAGCAGGATCAGCGGAGCATGTCAAGGGATTACGTCCAACTGCCTTTCAATCTTAACAGTTGTGAACTGACCCTCCGTAAACGGTGATGCCCCACCATATCCAACATCCAAATGAGTGTTCATTCCACAATGCTGAATCTCAAAGGTGGTATCAGCATTTACAGAAGTTCTCGCATATCCAACAGAGAGGGATACATTTCCAGTTGTAAATCCAACTGTTCCAGTTTCTACCTGAACTCCATTTGTTACATCATAAAGACGAGTCTGATGTGTTCCAACACCAATAGCAGGAGAATGCCAATCAATATAATAGGTGCCGATTCCTAATACAAATTGATTACTTGATACAGTAACAATATCTGCTCGATCACTAATTTCTGTGTTCAAGTCTCTGGTTTGCCAAACTGGAACTGTATTGGTGTTCTCACCACCACTTCCATTAAATGTTCCGCCAAGAACGTATTGTGCTTTTCTATCAGCAATAATAGCGATTTCATTAGGTCCCCCTGCAAATGGAGTTAATCCAACACCCCAAATTGATCCCTGCGTTGAAATACCAGCAATCGCACTGGCACCAAGACCAACAGAATCATCAAGATAAGTTTGATATCTAGCCATTAAACGTTTCTCCCATAATCGTAACCAGCAATAGAAAACTGTTCAGCGTTACCAGGATAATCAGCTGGCGTCTCACCTTCATACTCAGGAATCAGTGGTTCGCCATCCTTTCTAGCACCATAAACAGAATAGAAACAATCAATATTAGTTCCACTTTCAGATCTGACTTTGATCTGTGTTCCCCATTTGATTTCTTCAACAAAAAGATTTTGATTTGTTCCGATTGGAGTCAAATGAACTGAGATTGTTTCAGTATCAACCAAGTCCCTCCAATAATCTGGAAGGTGAATTATATTTGTGCCAGTGATTCTTCCTCTGGCATAGACACCAGCTTCTGGACCTTCGAGACAAACATATCTCAATCTGTGACCTTTCTTTGATGGGTGTTGAATATCAAATCCTTTCCAAGATTGGACATTGATATTTCCAACAAAAGTAGGAGCAGTTACAGTTCCTGTTGCAGTAATGTTTGTAACAGATACAATGTCTCCATCAATTTCAAGATCTTCACTGAGGTGTCCATTTGATAACCAAAAAGAAATCAAGTTACAACAATCTTCTTCAAAACCATCAGCACGTCCAAAGGTTTCATCTTGTTTCCATACACTAGCACCACAGTTTACTTCCTGTTCTGGATATAAACCTTGGCATGTTGTTGGGTGCATAATTTACCTCCTATTGTCCAACAAATTTATCAGTTAAAAGATCCTCCGAAGGGAAAACATTTGGTTCCCTTGGAGTATCTGCTCTCTCCCCATAGATTGTATAGTGGCAGTTGATTGGCATTGCAGAATGAGATCCAATCTTAACCTCTAAACCTTGAATACCCTTTAAAAACAGAATCTGTGGTGCTCCAACAGGAGTCAGATTCACTGTGATCGAATCTTTATGGACCAACCACTCCCATTCATCTGGAAGTCTGATGACATCAGTATTAGTTAGTTTACCACGAACAAAGACATCCTTAGTAGGACCTTCAACACAGGTATAACGAAGTTTATATCCTGGTTTCGTAGCATAATCAATCACAAAGTTACAACTGCCTTTGTTGATTGTGCGAATAAAAGCTTTTCTTACGTTGATCTTATCAGCAACCAAAGTTTTAGTTTTGGTTTCTTGTTCTACCCAAAGATTGTCACGGATATGTTCATCATCCTTGACTTCAAGAGCAAAAGGACCTTGCTGTTCTGCACTTTTATTGATCATCACGGTTCCTTCCATGAGACCAAACTTGTCAGGTGCTCCTACATGCATACCATTTTCAACGTATTGAGAACCTAGAATTTTTTCAGAGTCCGTCTTCCCTACGCATGAGGAAGTTTGTCCTCCGATAACAGATTGCTTATGAACCTGTTCGTCATCAAATGTCCATGCCATGATCAATCCCCCGTAATTTTTTCTTCTTGTGCTGTTCCACGTTTACCATATCTAGATGATGCAGATTGGCAGGATACTTGTGATCCATACATCCCCATGGTTCCGTTAGATTTCACAGTGACAGATTGTTCACTATTAATATCACACTTTTGTTTACCGTTTATCTCAACATTCGGTGAGTTGAGTTCGATCTTAGAGTTAGATTTCAATGTGATGTTGCCATCATTATTTCCATCACCCTTTGCTTCAATGACAACATTTTTGCCTTGAAGATTAATGTCACCACATTGACAGGTCACAGCAAACTTACCATTCTCTACTTGAATATTGAATGTGAGGTCTGCTCTTTCACGATCTTGTCCACATTTTATCACGACTCCACCAGGAGATTCCAGTGTAGTGTGACTATGAGTTCCATTACCCTGAGGGCGATCAATACTCATGTAGAATCTATGTCTCGGATCCTGTTTATTGTTTAGATAAACAGCTTCTCTGACATTATCAGGATCTAAACGACCAAATTCTAGTTGACCATAGTTATTTTCTGTCCAACTAGTAAAATGATTTGTTTTATCTGCCATTAAACTTTCCTACACAATCAACGACACTGATAATCTGATCTGGTGTAACCTCATCAAGTACTTCATTAATGTTGTTTCTTCCTCTATATTTTACACGAAGAAGAGGAGTAAGTAAAGCCCCAGCACCAGTGGATGTATTTATAGTAAGATCTGGAATGTCAGTAAATCCTTGCCCTCTCTGATCCTCAGGAATTCTAACTCCAAGAATAGATCCATTGGTGGAGAGAATGGGTTCTAGTGTAATCTCATTACCGTCTCCACTGATAGTAATTGTGTCACCTTTGTTAAAGGAGACTCCTGCCTTTCTAACTGCAACGTCATCAAGTTCTAAAATCACAGGGAAAGTTTCAACATCTAATTCCGTTGGTTCTGGAACTGGTGTTCTAAAACTATATTCCTCAGGAACAAAAACTCCACTTCCTTGTGTCAGTCCTTTCGACGGTGTGAGTCCAGAAACAAGATTGCCTTTTTCATCCTCACTTCCATCAGGAAATACAAGACTAGACCCAGCTGGTGTGTAAACAACAGTTCCAGCGGGAACAGTTATGTCTCTACCAGGTGCAAATTTTTGGAAATCTCCATCTGGGGTTTGTGTTACCGTCTCATCTTTCTCAGCAAATGTTCCATATGGTCCGCCAATTGATCCATCTGGTGCTGGAAGAAAATCCTTTCCTGGTTCCAAGACAATAATTTTTTGGATTGGGCGAGGATTTGTTTTGAGATTATCAAATCCAAAACGAGGTCCACCAGTACCACCAGTTCCAGTTCCAGTACCACCAGTTACAGTACCACCTCCACCAGTACCACCTCCTCTACGAGTACCAGGAGGTTCCATAATCACTTGAAGACCAGCACCACCACCTTTACGTCCTATCTTTCCACTTACATAGACAGATGGAACACTAGTGAACGTTCTATTTTCAATTTCAGATCCTTCAATATCAACTGCAATAACTTTTCCTTTTTTGTTAGTAATCAAATTAATATCCGTAGGAGTAGTTCCTCCGCCAAAAATTGTAGCAACTGGTGGCGTATTTAATTCAGCAAAAGGATTACATGCTTCAAGTTGTGCTAGTGCTTGTCCAGGGATTCCGCTAACAGCATCGAAAGCTCCCTTTGCTGTTCCAACAAGACCCTGAGCAGCACCTGTTACAGCACCAACGGCACCAGTAATAGATCCAGCAACATCTTTACCTGCGTCTACTAATCCACCAAGTGGTTCTGGAAGTCCCCCTCCGCCACCAAGTGCTGATCCAATCATACCAAGAAAATCACCAGGTGACTCTGGTGCATTGCCAGAAAGCATATCACCCTGAGCAATTTCCTGACACTCAGTCTCACTTTGACAAGTAAAGAGTGCTTTGAGTGATGCCAAGAAACTTTGAGCAGCAGCGAGAGGAAGTTGAACAGCACCCAAAACGCTACCAAGGGCACCCGTAACACCACTAACTGCACCACTGACTGCACTCATGACACCATCAACTGCTCCCGTGATTCCATCAGCAACACTATTAATAGCACCAAGAGCACTGTTTAACATGCCACCAATGACATCGTTCACAACACAGTCAAGAGCACCAGTCACTCTCCCCATCATATCTTGAAGAAGGCCACCCATTTGGTCAACCAATCCACCAATAATATTCTCAAACAAACAACCCAATCCGTCCAATGCTTTATCCATGGCTTTCTTAAAGTCTTTTGCCATGCCATCGATAGGAAGTTCCACCGATATTTTTGCCATTGCCTCTGACATGGTTTGCAGGGCAACACCACGAACTTTGTCCATGATGTCCTTCATGTAGGCAGACACTGCCTGCGAAGCTCTCTCTACCTCTCCTTGAATGTTTCCTAATTTTTGAGACAGTGGATCTATGAAAAGAGATTGTTGTTGTTGAATAAAAGCAACCTGTGCCTGAACACGTTGAATAGCGAGTTGAATACCTGCCTGAGGATTATCATCAGCACAACTCTGTGCCGTCTTTACCTTTCCCGTGTTCTTTGCATTTTCATGTGCTGCCTTTGTTCCATGATCAGGAATATCTTGACGAGGAGATTCTAAATGAGCACCCTCAGTAGCAAGGGTTGGTTTTGTTTTAACGCCACCAGTTCCTTGCTGAACATCTGCTTGTGTGGGATCAGATTCTCCTGGTGCTCCATCCTTTTTAATATTATGCTGCGATTCTACAAGACCGTTAGTGTATCCACTAAAAGGTTTGAATCCAATATCAGGTATTGACTTTGGAAATGTAAGTTGACTCGACTTATCGAGAACTCCCATGATAATGGGTTGTTGCCCATCCTCACCGTCAAGGAAGAAACCAAAGACCCACTCACCACCAGAGAAGTTAACGCTGGCAGACATACCACCCTGATTTCCACCAGCAGTGACAGGCATCATACAATATGCCCAAGGCAAATCATCATCAGTGAGGACTCCTGGTGCCGCAGTATGATAACCCATAATGCGAACCTTTACCCTACGCTTCATTCCAGGTAGATCCGCAGTGGGAAGACCAGGTGAGTTGTCCTTCCATTTCTTGGAGTCAACTACCTGACCTAACCACCAGAAGAATCCATCTCTTCCGACAAATTGTTTTTTAAGAAGTCCTTGTTCTAACATCAGCTTTCGTAAATCCTACATTCTTCGGCATCTGGATGAGCATCACAAAAAAGTTCAAGTGGAGTTGGATCATGATGATCCTCTGGATGACGCTCTGCATATGATTCCAAGTCAGCCAACTCTTGTTGAGTATGACGACGTTGTTGAGGAGAAATTGTTGGGTTGTCAAGGATTTCTTTATCCTTTTTGATATGTTGTTCGATGTTTTCCATTAGGTGCTTACCTTACCGTATGAATCTCTAATCAATCCTAACTGAGTAAAGCATCTGTTAGGAGTAACGAAGTGGCATAGATTTGATATTAAGTATTTACCACTTGTTTTCTTATCTATCTCTTTTGTATCACCAGAAACTCTTGGAAAGTCACATTGAATGATGTCACCAGCACGTAAACTAAAATCTCCTGGTATTGTAATCGAAGTTACAATGGAATACATCTGGTTATAACGCATGACTGATTGAACCATACGTTCCATCACTTTATCATTAGTTTCTGATTTATTTGAAGCCCATCTTGATAGTTGTGCCTTGCCATCTGCACCAACTGGAAGAGTTCCCACATCAAGAACAGAACTCATCAATCGTGTAGGTGTTTCTGTAAATAGTGGATTTACAAAATCAAAATCATCTTGTGATCCAGCATGTTTGACACTCTTTTGTTGAGTAATATCATACTCTTTCATCTCATATTTAAACTGATACGGGTCAAAAAAGATTGTTCTATTTTTAAATGCTCCCAACATCATATTAGATTGAACATCCACAGTTCGATGCAAATCATAGTTTAAGATCTTATCATCATATTTTTCGGGGATTCTATCACTATCATTGAGAATATATCTCTTCTTAACATCCTGCCCAAGAAGATTATCAACTGACTTGAAGTTCATTCCATCTTGTGTTTGATAGAAAAAGAATCCACCAGTTTTACCATAGTTCTCCGTTGGAATTGACTTGGTTCCTAACCACGTACAAATATAAAATGGTTTTCTATCATTTCCAATAAAGACATACTGATTTGAAGTTTCTTCAATGTTCTCTGGTTTAAAGTCTGCCTTTAATACTTCTCTTAAAATCTTGATTACTGATTCAGATATTTTTCCTTCATATCTTTTCAGAACACGGGTAGTCTCATTGGAAAAACATTCCTTTGTCACACAATCCATCGTCATACGATCTGATGTTGTGGTTTCATCAAGGTCTCTCATTTTATTGAGATACATTTCCATCTTCAACTGAACTTTTTTACTATCCTCAATCGTAAATCTAATCTCCTCTCCACCACGAATCGGCAAACCCTCTAAGATGCTAACTCTTTTTCCATCACGTTCGATTGAGTTACCACTATCCATCATTTCAAATGATGCTGTCGCATGATTTGATAGAATAGTTTCATAGTATGAGAAAGAAGTAATACCCTCTTTGATATCAACACCTCTACCAGCATCCTTTGCTGCTTGGATTATGAATTCTTTTATGTTTGCGTCTTGTGCTGTATTTGACATTATCCTTGCTTATATAAGAATCCAAACAGTTGAGATTTATAAAAACTATTTAACGATGCACCACCAGTGTTAACAACAGACATACCACCAGTTGGTGGAGTTCCAACAGATTGAAGTGGAATTGGTAATGGTATAACTCCTTGTTGTCCAACAGTTGGTGGACCTCCAACACCACTTGAAGGAGAACCAGAAATAGTTTGTGCAGCACTTGCTACTCTTGGTGCAGTAGGAGCAGTCATGGCAGGACTAGGTGTTGGGCGATATTCTGGTTCTGATGTAGATGGTGCAGGTGCAGGAGCTGCTGGTGTTGGTGGTGCCGTACCAGTTAATGGTCCTGGTGTGGAACCTGATGATGCCATTTGAATTTTAAATCCCTCACCAGTACCCAAATAGTTTTTGGCAGCAACACTAAAATCTAACATGTGATTAGATGAATGTCCTTTTACTCCTGGACCAACATCATTAACTCTTACAACTGCTCTCTTCCCTTTACTGTTAGTCACAATGATATTAAAGGGTCTCTTTAATGTTCTACCACCAGGAAATTTACGAGCAGGAACTGTCATGCTGCTTGGAAGTAATGCAAGTAATGGTGGAAATGCAGCAGCAGAAAATACTTCTGGACGATAACCTTCACCAGTGGAAGTAGCAGGAAGTCCTTCGGCAGTTTTATATCCACTTGCATTAATACCACCCAATGCTGGATCATAATATGTTGTTTTTACATTAGAGACATTCAAGTTACCAGCACCAACAACTGGCGCACCAGATCCAGGACCAGATGGAGTTGGAGTTACACCTCCACCAGTGGTAGCAGCAGTCATACCAGCAACTGCTTGTCCTGCACCAGCAGCAGCTCCCGTAATAGCACCAGTAACCTCTTGGAATGTGCCCTCTCTTGTTAAGAAATCCCAGAACTTATCTCTATTGTTCCACAATTTGCTTACATTTTTAAAGAAAGGTTTGATGGCATTTTCCCAGATGAATGCATATGGACCAGGTGCTATAAACAGTTTACCAAGTTGTTCCACAACAGACTTAAATGCTAGCGCTGCTCCCATAAGATCAAGCTTATTAAGTTTTTCAATACCAACACCCATCGCATATTTTAAATCATTAAATGCTTTTCCAATTGCTTTTATGAAGTCCACACCACCCATGAACTTAACCATAGAAGAGATGATATTCCATGCACCATTTCCTATGTCTCGCATAGTTTTGAGTAACCAATCCACAAATCCCTTACCAATCTTACCCCAGTCTTGTTTGAAGAATTTTTCTATCGCTTTACCAACAGTTTTACCAACAGCACCAGGACTCTTACCCATCTTTCCACTTAATACATCATAGAAGAATCCACCTAAAAATTCACCACCCATACTTCCAAGCATATTGCCAAGAAAAGATCCAAGAGGCACTGTGATTGGTGCCAATGGTCCACCAGCAGCACCCAATGCCCCACCAGCCCAAGTTCCGATCATCTGTCCAAGGCCACTGCCAACGGCCATTGCACCAGATCTTAAAATAGAATCACCAGATGCCCAGTTCATTCCAAAGACCAGCAATGGTCCAATCACGGGAATTTTGTTCATGATTTTTTTCAGACCCTGAACACCACCCTTTCCAATCACCTTTAAAAAGAATCTTTGCGTTGCCCTATCAACACCTCTACCAAAAATCTTTGAACCAATAAGATTCTTAGCAGCAGGACCACCAACTGTTCCTCTGATTCTGTTTGCTCTTGCAGACAGAGTTCCAAGTTGTGGTTTTGATAGTGATGGTTTTCTCTTTAATGCTCTCTTTACTGCATTGTCAGCACCTTTCTTTGCTTCAAATGCAGACTTACCCTGAGATCTTAGATCATCGTATTTTGCCTCAAAGATTTCTCTGGCAGCATGTCCATGTTTAATCTGAACTTTTCTTGCCAGTTTTCTCTCTGGTGATCCTATTTTTGTTTTTTGTATTGGACTTGAACCAGTTTTAATCTTTCGATCTGCTGGTGTTCTGCCACTTAACGTCTTTGATTTCTTTACCCTCTCTGCTTCTTGTTTCAGTTTTTGTTTTTCTTGCTCAGGAAGATCAATATCTTTCTCGCCAAGATCTCTCAATGAATTTGCAAGTAAAATGCCACCAACAACCAGAGCAGCATTTAAAAATCCATTGATAGCAGGAAGTAATGCATCTAGTTGTTCTTTAAACTTTCCAGTAAGACTCCCGTCTTTCCATTCGTTAAATCCATCTGCTATCTTATATCCAAACTCAATGACTCCTGCAAGTATATCAATCGTTGTGACAATAATACTTGATGCAACATCAACAATTCTGGCAATACCTTTATAGATTGAAAGAAATATTTCCGGATTATCAACAGCCCACATTGCAATCTTTGCAACGATAATCGTTTTGATTGCATTTAAGATGTTATCAAAAACAGATTTGACTGGTGCTACGACTCTATCTCGAATCCCAAGACCAAGTTTCTTTACAAGATTTTCTTTTTCTTCCTCTTTCTTTTGTCGCTTTCCTGTTTCAGTTTCTTTCTTTTCTTTTTTTCTTTGATCTTTGTCAATCTTATTTCTTTCTCTTGTATATTTGAGAAGAAGATCAATCTTTTTTGAAATAGATCTTGACTTTGGTTTAGATGGATCTGCCTTTGGAGTTTCTCCAAGTGCTGGAACGACAAGTGCTGGAACGATTGGAGGTTTTGTTTCTACTCTTGCACGTCTTGTTTCAACTCCTTTCACAAACCCTGACATTGTTGGGCGTTCCTGACGAACAAGAGCACCACCTTTCTTTCTATCAGTACGACCTGGAAGAAGTTTGGTTGCTGATTTTACATTACTTGCAGTTCTTGCTGCTCCAATTAATGCTGGTAACATAGTTAACTACCCACTATGTTATACATTGATTTCATAACGAGAAGACTATTATTATTGGGATCTAAACTACCAAGTTGAGGAACATCACTACCATTTGTTCCGATTGGTTGACTCGTTGCTCCTATATTTGAAACAGGAGTCATACCTTGCTGACCAACAGATGGCAGTCTACTTAAACGTATGAGATATGACATCAAAGCCTGAGCATTGGCATCGCCAGTGCTTGAACCGGGAGCAAGAGTTCCTGTTCCGCTGCCAGGAGCAACCTCTGGACCAGGAGTACCAGAAGGAGATCCTCCTGCTTCTGGTATTTCCAAAGCACCAGGTTGTCCCATGAACTGTTTAATCTTTTGACGAAGTTTGTCTCCACCAGTTCCAGGAGCATCAGTTACTTTTGTCTTATACCAATCCCAACGTTCTCCTGTTCCACCCCATGCAACGGGACCATAGTTGTCAGTAGCATAAACTCCATCTTTATTTGATCCTGCCTCAGCATGAGTCATTACACTTTTGATATTGACATCACTAGGACTCCAATTCCACAACTTTGCAATCCTTGCTGCCTCTTTTGCCATGTTATCAATCTGAATCTGCTTAGCTGGATATTGACCAAAGTTATTTTCTTGTGCCCCAGACATGGCAGCAACGCTCAATCCAACAGAGTTTGTATTTCTACCCTCTGTGTGACCAGTTCTAGTATTATAAGCAGCATGTCTATAAACGCTACCATCACCCTGAATCGTTGAGTGATAAGGACCTCCACGATGACTGTATCCACCAGCAGTCCAATGTAAATACATTTTCTTGTTTTGTTTTGCACCCATTTGACCACCACCGGCAGCATAAGTGATGCCATTCATTATTTTAGGTCTATTAGCATTAGATCCAACGTTAAAATCAAGAGGATCAACACCAGTTGCTGCGATTTGTCTTTCTCTTGCACCAGGTTGAAGAACAGTTTCTCCTGGCGTTAACATCGCAGGAACGGTGTCTGTTCCCATTGCCTGTACAGGAAATATTGGCTGGCCACCATTACTAAATCCTTGAATCCCCCTTTGAAGGATGGATTCTCTCATCAACTGTTGCGTTCCTGGTGTTAACATCGCAGGAACGGTGTCTGTTCCCATTGCCTGTCCACCATTACTAAATCCTTGAATCCCCCTTTGAAGGATGGATTCTCTCATCAACTGTTGCGTTCCTGGTGTTTTACCAGTCTTCTTTGTTTCCTCAGGAGTAACAGTTGCTTCTGGGGATTCTTTCTTTTCTTTTTTCCTTTGCTCCTCATTTTGCTGAGAAGCAGCATAGGCACCACCAGCAGCAAGAGCACCGCCAACAACAAGTCCAGTGACCACTGGATTTTTTGCAGCAAATCTAAGTCCTTTTCCTAATCCCCTTCCAGCTAATCTTGCTGCGGCGATTCCAAGTTTGGCAGTTAATCCAAGAAGTCTCAACACCAGTTTTGCAGTGACTCCCATGATTGAAGTCACCAATCCACCAAGTCCAGATCCAATGATTAAGAATCCAGCAATGATTGCAGGCCAAAAATCCTTAATAAATCTCACTATTGTATTAACTTTTTTTTGATTTGATGGATCCGTAAACCAATCAATCAGTTTGATCAATGCCTTAGTAAATATTAACTTTAATATACCATCAAATATTTTTTGAAATATATTTCCAATGGGTTGCAGTGCCTTTGTGATAGGTGCAACTAAAAATTTCTTAGCAGATTCTAAACGATTTTCTTTTTTCTTTCTTCTTTCCCTTTCCTTTTCAACTCTCTTTTTCTCAGTAGACTTTTTCTCCTCTTTATTTTCCTCTCTAATTTCACTCAATAAAGTATCAAGTTTCTCATCAATATTATCAACGTCCTCTTTTACTTCTGCGGTTTTCTTTTCCTCTTCTTTATCTGGTTTCAAATCAGGAACTAAATCAGCAGTTCCTGGTAAAAGTATTTGTTCTGGAACAACAGATTTTCTTGCACCAGGAGCAGCGGCGGTGTCACCATCTCCACCGATAGCAGCTGCCTCTGCTTTTTTTTCAAGAACTTTATCAACAAAATTCTTAAAATCTATTTTACTCTTTCTCTTTTTAAATGCTTCTTTTCTTTCAGACGGAGTAAGTAGTTGACCATCTATCGTGCCACTTTCAGTTATTTCTTGTACATACTTTTCATATCTCTCTTCACCAAAAAACTTTGATGGAACAATCGCGGTTACTTTTGGAGGAGGAGGTGGTGGTGCAACTTCCTCCTCCACTTCCTCCATCATACCTCTTGCCATTTCATGCAAGTCAGTATCAGTATGTCCTTTGAATATTTTATTATCTAAATCGCTCTGTTCACTATCACTTAAAGAGTTATAATACTTTGAAAGTATTTTAAGTTGATCATCAGAAAGTTTAGACACAAAAGCTTTGCCGAGCTTGAACTCATATGCCTTTCTTAATCTTTCTGCTTTGTTAGACATTCTGTTGACGTTGTTGTTCTAACTTTTGCTCCTCAATAAACTGTTTCAAAAGTTCTACATAAACGTCCCGTTCCCAGGGCATCATGTTTTCAATCTCAGTCAATGAATATTTATGGTGCTGCATGAGAGCGAAGTTAATCTTAAAGTATGCCTCCAAATTCATGTGGGACATGCTTACGCGAAAAAACTTGACAGTCCCTCCAATACGACTTCACTCTTTTTCTTGGTCTTTGGATTGGTAACTTTAATCGTATGAGAAAGTTTTGGCATTGTTGAAAAGAACTTTTCAATCTCCTGGAACTGTTTTGTGTTTAGTTGATCCAGGAACTCTTGCAGCTCTTTCTTGCTTACATCAGCAGCAGACCATGCTTCCTCTTCATTAAAGATCGTATCAATGCATGATGCAATCAAATCAAATGTTTTTTCTACATTTGATGCATCATCATTGAAGTCAAAGTTCTCACTAATAAACTGTTCCAATGATGGATATTTCAGACGTAAAACTAAACTCTCATCAAGTTTAATGTCACGATTGTGGTCTTCATTTTTTACAACTTTGATATCATCAATATCAATAACCACTGGAATTTCTGTCTCCTCATCATCAGGAGCAATGATTTTCAGTTCAATCTCTTCACCAACTGACTTACCACGAATGTTGAGGAAGAGATATTCAATATCAAACGTAGGAAGATCTTCAACCTTAATATCAGTCTTTACGCAAGCTCTGATGACATCTTTGATTGTCTTCGTGATTTGTTTTTGATCCTGACTTTCCATTGCCAGGACTAAAAGTTTTTCTTCTTTTACAAGGAAAGGTCTAAACTCAATCTTCTCACTTGTTGATGGAAGTTCTAACACATAATATGGTGTTGCAATCTTTGGTAAAGGCATAATCTCCTATACAATTCAGTGTCTTTATTTATGGGATTATTAGAAATCTAGTTGACCATCATTACCATCAAAAAATGTAACACTGGAACCAAATGGATCAGAAACAGTTGCATATCCTTGCTCTGATAATCCACTCAAAACAGCACTGTTTGGATCAAATGTATTACCAGCAGCAGTTGCCTGATTAGTTGGTCCTTTTGGTTCTCCACCAGTTTGAATAGCATTGGATGATCTATTCATAAAGTATCTGTCATACTTAAAAGTAACACTTAACTTGATGATAGTTGAAGAATCATATGAAACTGGTATTGATGCAATACTTGTTGGATATGCGTTCACAAATGAATACAAAATATCTGCTCTGTTTATATCATAATCTTTATTGAACTTATGAACATCCAAATCACACTTATAGAATTTTGGATACTTAAATCTATAAAAACTATTTCTCATCTTTGGTCCACCAGTGCTCACCACAGAATAACTTTCATCTGGACTGGAAATATAATCCATCCAAGTTTCAAAAAACTTCAATGTTCTATATTGAGTGTCAACATAAAACTCCAAAGTTAAATCATCAAAATCTCTTCTGTATGCAAACGTTTGATTGACGCCATAATAGTCCTGCAAGTTCTCTGTTGTAGAAAAACTTGATCCAGG
>JGI11772J19994_1000059_pt1 | contig 22153 bp, 26 predicted proteins | sample Etolagsurwater0m_FD_19994 | JGI IMG/M metagenome (IMG submission 19994) | reverse complement strand
TAACAAAAGCGGTAAAAGCATTTAAAAGTTTAGACTCTGTTGAAAATTTAAATAATCAAAACTACAAAGAATATCAGTTTATATGGGATATTTTTGTACCTCAAGCGATTGGCAACGGCGAATTGTATATTTCATTTATGGTTAAAAATGCAGTAGTGCAAGGGTCATCCGAATCATTTGACATTGACGATAACGGAAAACGATATGAAGTTAAATCATTAGATGTGCTTGAAACTGAATCAGGCAAAACTAAGATAGGCGTTATACGTCCAGGAACAGAAGGTAAAGTTGATAGACATTCATATTTTACTAATCCATTAACTTCATTAGCGTCGATTATTTATAACTTGCAAGATGAAAGTTTAAAATCTAGTATATTAGCGTTAGGAGACCCTGATAAAATGGAAACTATATTAGATATTATTAACAAGACTTCAGTAGTAAGACCTAAGGCTGGTGAGTTAATTTCTGAAAATCCAGGAAATGTAGCTACAACGTTACTTAATGGTTTATACAAAGCTGCAGTCGAATTAAACAAAGAAAGTAAAGACGCGTTACGAAAAGACATTACTACGTCTCGAATTAGTATAAACAGTGCTACTACAAAGGCTACTTATTGGGTTACTGATCAAGAAATTAAAGATATAATAGCGTCTTCTGAATCTGGCAAGCCGGTAAGTATTAAAGTTGGAGTTGCTGTTAATGACGAAACAAAAGATGCAAAATCTTTGTTAGTTGATTTATTTAATCATCCATTTGTCAAAAATCCTGACCTGTTTATCGAAGGTTTAAATAAAATTAAAGAAACATTTATTACTAATAAAGATGGATTAGTATATTTTCTTCAAGGTAAAACTCTTATGTCTAAAGACATGTCTGAATTTGCAACTGTCGAGTCTTCTATGGGCGGGTATCGATTTGGATTAAAAACGAAATATAAGAAATATGAAATTGTTACAAAACAAACGTAATTGAAAAATTTGGTTCTTTAAAATTTTCTTCTTATATTTATTAAATAATTTGTTTATTAGCAAATTAATTCATATATTTAATTAAAATAAAAAGTTATGCCACCTGAAACAAAGAAACGCACTACAAGAACAGCTCGATCAAAAAACAATAACATTGCTACGTTTGTCGACGCAGTAACGCCTGAGCCTAAGTTAGTAACTGAAAATTTTATTGATATAGTTAAATTAACTACTTATCTTAAAACTGCTAAAGATGCTGAAAAGCAATTAGTAGAACATTTAGTTGATATCGTTCTATCTTGCAATAAACAAGAAGAATTTTTATCTACTGGAGAGCGAATTGCATTTAATACTTTGCGTAAATTGCAAATTTTATATTAATATGAGCACGTTTCAATCGACTAAATTATTTGACGGATATTCGACATGTTTTCGGCAATGGAAGGCAGTGCGTACGCACTGTAAATATCTACATGGATATGCTGTATCGTTTCGAGTATGGTTTGAAGGTGAATTAGATGAACGCAACTGGGTATGGGATTTCGGTGGTATGAAACGATCTAAAACTACCATCTTAGGTATGTCACCAAAAGACTACTTTGCTTGGTTGTTAGATCATACAACTATTGTAGCTGAAGACGATCCATACTTGCCACAATTTAAACAAATGGATAAAGATGGCGTAATTCAACTACGAATACTACCAGCAACTGGCTGTGAGAGATTTGCAGAGTTTTTATTTGAAATAATCAACACATTCCTTAAAGAAGAAACCAATGGTAGAGTAAGAGCTACTAAAGTGGAAGTTTATGAACATGAGCGAAACTCGGCTAGTTATACTGAATAATAATTACTATATGAAACCAATTGAACAAGACACTCTTTCAGAAAAGCTACAGGCTTTATCAAAAAATATGATAGACTCTATTAATGAATCTACATACGTATCGCTGTATGAATATTTAGGAGAATCGACTAAAGGATCAGATATAGCTCGGTTAGTTACGGCTACAGCAGTAAAATTTGGAATTAAAATCAAGCATCGTTTACTTCCAGAACAAAGACGCACTTCAGATTTTAGTTCAGTGCAAATTTATCCTATAGAATTTTTAGATATCGTTTTTGAAAGAACATCTGAAACTAATAACATTGCCACGAAATACGACTTAAAAGTTCTTGATCAAAGAATTCTTGAATTGGAAAGGCGAGTTATATATTTAGAGTCATGTATGTCTAAAGTTGAATTTAACAAGCAAGAAAATTCATTGACTATCAGTACTCGAAAAATTGATGATTACGATGACTTACCATTTTAATATTAAAAATACAAATAAATGAATACAAATAAATTATTAATCTCCTCTGATTTTTACTCGGTACAAGGAGAGGGGTTTACAACCGGAGTACCTTCATACTTCATACGTTTAGCCAATTGCAACTTAACTTGTGGTATGTCTCGCTTATTTACTAATAAGCTAATGAAAGAAAAGACTTTGCAAAATGGCGAAATATTTGAAGGTGATTTAGTTAAGGAAGGTAAAGCAACTTGGACTTGCGATTCTACATCTCAATGGTTATTCAGGGGTGAACCTAAAGACTTTCAATATATTATTGATCGTTGGAAAGAGCAAGGCATCTATGAAGACATTAGATCTGGGTTAATTCATATTATTTGGACTGGCGGTGAACCTACAATTAAAGGTCATCAAAAAGCTATTGTAGAATTTAGCAATTACTGGAATGCCTATGACTTTCAAAATGAACATCAAGGAGTCGGAGCATATTATGAAATTGAAACTAACGGTACAATTTACATTGACGATGCTTTATTTAATGATTTAGATCAAATCAATTGCTCACCAAAGCTATCTAACTCAGGTATGACTGAGAAACAACGTATTGTTCCTGCTGCTATCAAGCGTATTATGGATCATTCAAATTATCAATTTAAGTTTGTCATTTCAAATGAAGAAGACATTGAAGAAATGTTCAGAGACTTTATTAATCCATTTAACATACCATTACAACGAGTATGCTGTATGCCAGGAATGGATGAACAAGATCAATTCCATGAAAGAACTCAGTGGGTACTTGAAATGGCAAAGAAATATAAATTTGTAGGATTAACTCGATTGCACATTTCTGCTTGGGATAAAACTTTAGATGTATAAACAATTAAATCAATAAATTATGAAACAATTCAAACCAATTGGTGATAGAGTTCTTGTACAAGAATTTGAAGTAGAACAAGATAAAAAAACTGCAAGTGGTATTATTATTCCATCAACCGCTGCTGCAGAAGACATTAAAATGGGAAAGGTAGTTGCTGTCGGACCTGGATTATATACTCAAAATGGAGTATTGATTCCAATGACAGTTACGGTTGGTGATGAAGTAGCACTGCCTCCATATTCACAAGCTCAGGAAGTAAAAGTAGGTGATGAAACGTATACTTTATACAGAGAATCAGAGCTGTTAGGAACTTTTTACGAAACAAACGATTAATATATGAATAAAATTTTAGAATTTGCAAATAGGTCTATTCCTAGAACTGCAGAAGAAAAAAAGCAAATGATTGAAGAAGCTGCTATACATTATGGCCATTACATGACTGCTTTAGGAATTGATTGGAAAAATGATCCAAATTCTTCAGATACTCCAATACGAGTAGCCAAAGCTTTTGTAAATGATTTAGCTGAAGGTTGTTATTCAGAACCTCCGAAAATTACTGCATTTGACAATTTAGACAATTACGATGGCGTTGTATTTCAAGGTAACATTGATATGAAGTCTTTTTGTTCACATCATCACTTGCCGTTTATTGGAAAAGCACATGTAGCTTACATTCCGTCGAAAAATGGTAAAGTTATTGGATTATCTAAATTGAATCGCATTGTAGAGTATTTTGCACGAAGACCTCAGGTTCAAGAAAATTTAACTACTCAAATACATAACTACATCAATGAAGTTTGTATTGCAAATCAAGGTGTTGCTGTTATGGTAGAAGCCAATCACATGTGTGCATGTGTTCGTGGCGTGAAGCACGATTCTACTATGATGACTTCGAAAATGTCAGGAGCATTTATGAACGATCCTGCAGCTAGAAATGAATTTTATCGATTTGTAGATAAATTAAAATAATATGTCTAAGAGAATAGCATTTCTAATAAATCGAATGAACTTCCGCCCTTCATCAGGGCACGGGATATTTATGAAAGGTGCGGTTGAGACGTTATTAAAACATGGTCATTTTATTGATATTGTATGCGATGGAGAACCTGAAGAAAATTTTTTGTCAGAGCATTCAATAAATGTATATTCTCCAAATGTAAAAGATCGATTAGGTTATACAAAACATAATTATCTGTTTCAATTTGAAGATTCATTTAACTATGAAAAGGCAATTAATTTTCGCGCAGCATTAACAAAAGCCCTTTCAAATCATTTGTACGATTTAATTATTTGCAATGATTTAGAATCTGCATTTGTATGTTATCAAATGGGACTTTCAGATTTAATGAAAGTTACTTCTTACGCACATGAATGCGCTTCAATCAATCCTGAACTTAAATCAGGTGTATTCAAACCTGTATATTACAATTTGATTGAAAAACAAATGACATGGCCAGAATTAACGACCTTAGTTCAAACGAGTCAAAACAAAGAAAAGTTAGAGACTGTTATTGGCTCTGATCATAATTTGCGAGTTCAGTTATATCCATTGACAGATTCTCAAAATTTACATATTTCAGATCGAGAAGGCATTTTGTATATTGGCAGACATGAAGATCGTAAAAATCCTTCAGAATTTATTAAACTGTTAGCTGATATCAAATCAAAATATGGTGTTGAAGTCAAAGCTAATGTGTTAACTAGATCCGCGCATGTACAAAAATTCGAAGCCGATTTTCAATCAATTGGTCATACTAATTACGAAATTAAATCTGATGTTGTTGGAGAAGAAAAAGCTCGCATTATACAATCTTCTAAAGTTGCATTCATGCCGTATAAGAATGAATCTTTTGGTATTGCAGTATTAGAAGCGTTGCGATTCATGCCTACAATCGTTTTGAAAAAATTCGATTGGCATTACAATTTTCGTTCATTTAGCAATTACATTGTAGCTGATTCAAAGGAAGTAACAGATGTCGTTTGGAATGCATACAATTCATTTGAAATAGATGAAAATAAAGTCGAAGCAGAATTTGCAGAATATAATGCACAATATGAGTCTGCATTGTTAGGATTGTTAGAAGATTTACCTACAGTAATTTCTGAAGCAGAACCTCGAAATCGACTTTACAAACATCTTAAAAGTTGTCAAGGAAAATGGGTTTCATTAACCAACTATTTTTCTACTTACAATGATAAAGGTGTAATATATTTGACCAGTGATATTGAAACCATGTACGTGATTAGAAATTGGTGTACGGTAATGCATACCAATCAAGAAACGTTTCTTGGCATTCCTGACGAATCAGGAAATTTAGTTTTAGAAAATGCGAATGTTGAGCATTCGGTTTCTTTGTTTTTTGAATAAATTTTCATATATTAAATCAAAATAAAATAGTTTATGAGCAAAATAATTTACATTCCTTTAGAGGAACTTGAGGCTAGATATACTGGCATGATGAACGATGCAATTCGCCCATGGGTAGAAGTTGAATTGTATCCTGAAATTGAAATTGATACTCAAATTAAACGAGGTCAATTTTTAGATATCGTTAACACTTGCAAATTTAAGTCAGCACAGCTTCAAATGATTGCTGAAATGTTTGACAATGGCGATGTAAAAAATGGTGATGTATTTTTAGTAGGTGATATATTCTTTCCAGGTATTGAATCTATTAAATATATGGCCGAATTGCAAAATATTAATGTAAGCGTATATGGCATAAATTATGCTGGACGAGCTGATGAAACAGATTTTGTACAACAATTGTCTAGTTGGGCTGATGCGTCTGAATTAGGATATCATTTGATTTGCGATGGAATTTTTGTTGGCAGTCGCGATCACAAGTCAAATGTAGTTAGTTATTTCGGATTGAATTCTGAAACAGTACACGTGACTGGACTTATCTGGGACGTAAATTATGTAAATGAGTTCAAGCGCGAAATTGGAGAAGTAACCAAAGAAGATTTTATTATTTGGCCACATAGATGGACAGAAGAAAAAGGTATTGACGATCTTAAACGATTTGCAAAAATGACTGATAAGCGAATTGTCGTAACCAGCTCTGGTCCAGCAAAAGATTTAGGTAAATTGCCTCGTAATATTGAATATCGACCTAATTTAACTAAAAAAGAATATTATACGTTAATGGCTAAAGCTCGTTGGTATTTATCGACTGCATATCAAGAAACTTTCGGATATACTATTCAAGAAGCTATTGTATTTGGATGTAACATTTTAGTTCCAAATCGAGCATGTTGTCCGGAAATGGTACCAGGCAAATGCGTTTATTATAGTTTGTCTGATGTAGATAAAATGTTCAGTGAGCAAGATTTAACAGTTCCAATGGAATATACTTTACGGTGGCATGGTAATATTCAATCTATGTTGAACATCATTAGATCTGAAAATTAATTATGGCATATCAGAACATTTCATATCAAAAAAATAAAAATTTAATTCATGTTTGGGACGATAAAAAAGGGCATTTACAATTTCCATTTAAGAAATATGCTTACAAACGAAGTTCAAATGGCCGACAAGTTGCGTTAGATGGAACTAGAGTTGATAAAGTTACTGAATGGGACGAAGCTGATATTCAGCGCGGATTAATTTACGAATCAGACATTAATCCTGAAACGAGAACTTTAATTGATTTATATTACGAGTCAGATGACGCTTCTGTAGGTCATAGAGAATTGTTTTTTGACATTGAAGTTTCAACTGAAGGAGGATTTTCTTCAGCAGAAGAAGCTTGGCAACCTTTAACTTCAATAGCATTTTACGACAAAGCTGGCGATCAAAAAGTTGTAATTATTGTTGATAAAGAACAGCTACTGTCGAGTCAAAGTAAAGAAGGTGTAATATTAGAATCAGTACAAACAGAATTCGAGCTAATATCGACATTTCTTCGTTATTATTTAGAAATACGACCGACAATATTGACGGGCTGGAATATCGATTATTATGACGTTCCATATTTATACAACCGAATTAAGAAGGTAGCGGGTGAGCAATATGCCAATTCGCTATCGCCTATCAATGAAGTTTTATATTTAAAACATAGACAGCGATATCGTATACAAGGAGTATCTTGTTTAGATTACATGGCTCTGTATAAACTGTTTACATATTCTGAAGAAGTTTCATATTCTCTTGAAGCGATTAGTCAGAAAGAGCTAGGACGTGGTAAGGTTCAATATGAAGGCACTTTAGATCATTTGTATAAGACAGATCCAGAAAAGTTTATTGAATATAACTTAACAGACGTAGAGTTAGTTTCGTCTTTAGATGAAAAACTTAAATTTCTTACGCTGGCTCGAAGTATTTGTCATAAAGGTCATGTTCCATATGAAGACGTATATTTTACTACTAGATATTTAGATGGTGCATGTGTTACGTATATGAAACGATTGGGCATTGTAGCCCCTAATCGAAAGCTTCGAGATTATTCTCAGACTTCAGAAGAAGAAGCCGCTTCAAATGAATTTGCTGGTGCATTTGTAAAAGATCCAATTCCAGGTGTATATGAATGGGTATTCGACGAAGACTTAGCTTCGCTATATCCTTCAATTATTCGTTCACTTAACATATCTCCTGAAACGAAAATTGGAAGAATTGAAAACTGGGATGATGTAAAAAATGATTTTTGGACAGATGGATATTCCAGTACAAAATGTAAACTTAAATCAGGATCAAAACATGAATTAATTCCAGTAATGGAATTTCGTCAATGGCTACTCGATAACAAGTATACAGTATCCATGATAGGAGTTGTATATGATAATTCTAAACCAGGATTAATTCCTTCTATATTAGAGACGTGGATGAATGAGCGTGAAGAAAATCGAGCATTGGCAAAGAAATATGGTAAGGAAGGTAATAAGGAATTAGCAGAATTCTTTGATTCTAGACAACATACGAATAAGATTGTTAATAACTCTTTATACGGAGCGTTAGGAGCTCCTGGATTTAGATTTCATGATTTAGATAATGCAGAGTCGATTACGCTTTCAGGTCAGGCAGTAACCAAACATGCCATGCATAAAGGTAATGAATGGTTTAGTAAACAAACTGGAGTAGAAAAAGATTATGTAATTTACGTTGACACTGACTCTAATTATTATTCAGCTAAACCAATTATTGAATTAATGGAGTCGAAACTGAATAAAGAATTAACGTATAACGAAAAAATTGACATAACTTATAAAACGTCTCAAATTGTAGAAAAATACATTAACGATTCATGGTCCGCATTTGCTAAACATTATATGAATTCTGATGTACATTTCTTTAATATTAAACAAGAGTATGTAGCTGAATCAGGCCTTTGGATCGCAAAAAAGAGATACGCTCAGAAAATTATTTCTGAAAAAGGTGTATTAATATCTGAACTAACGAATGGAGCTAAACAATGGAAATTAGATGTGAAAGGAATGGATGTAATTCGATCGAACTTTCCAAAAGCTTTTCGAGAGTTTATGTCCGAAATATTAATTGATATTCTAAATGTAGCAGATAAAAGTGTTGTAGATACTAAAGTTATTAACTTTCGTGAAGATATAAAAACAAAAGAATTGTTAGATATTATGTTCCCAATTGGAGTTAAGGAAGTATCTAAATGGAAAGTTAAAAAGTCGGAAGGTCAAATATTTGGAAGCAGAATGAAAGGATGTCCAGTTCATGTAAAAAGTGCACTTAACTATAATGATTTAGTTGAATATTACAAGGATAAGTCTGTACAGTTAATAAGTGATGGTGAAAAAATTAAATGGACATATCTTAGATCAAATACATATGGATTAGATACTTGCGCACTTAAAGGATTTGAAGATCCGGTACAAATTGTACAATTCATTGAAGAGCATATCGATTACGATAAAATCTTTAGTTCAGCTCTAGAAAATAAACTATCTGACTTTTATAATGCATTAGGATGGGGTACAGTTCCGAAAAATGATAATTTAAGTAACTTTTTTGAATTTTAAATATGAAAACTAAAACTACAATAATTGTTAAGCTGTCTGTAGATGGCATGCACAACTTTCCAGCAGCTGCTGAATTATTTCCTGAAGTTGCGTTTCTGGCAGACAGGCATCGACACATGTTTCATTTTACTGTAGCTAAGGAAGTATTTCATGATGATCGAGATGTTGAATTTATTATGTTCAAACGAGACATTTTAAATTATTTGTCTGATCAATATTCTGATAACTACCGACGAACATTGGAATTTGGTCCTAAATCTTGCGAAATGTTAGCGCGCGAAATACTACAACGATTTGATTGTAATTGGGTTGAAGTTTGGGAAGATCAAGAAAATGGCGCGCGTGTAGAAAAATTGTCATAAATTATGAAACGAATAGCAGTTGTTACTGATCGATTAATTAGCGACTATGATATGACTTGGCAAGATCATGTTGCGTCGATGATTCATGGTTATGTCGATTCACATGACTTAACTACAATGTATCAAATTGATGAATATGATAATATCGAATCGTTGCGAGAAGAAATTCTAACCAAGAAATTTTCTGATGGTGATAAAGTAATATTTACAAATGCGTGGGCCGGTCAATGTATTTTTGTAAAGCATTGGGCGGAGATAGCAAAAGTTCGTTTAAATCTTATTGGCATGTGGTCTCGATTCAGCAGTTTAAATGAAGATGCTGAATTTAAATCTAGAATTAATCATGATAATAGTTCCAAGCGCGGAAAATATACTAAACGAGGCTGGAGAAGCTTTCATGAATATTCTATACATAGAACACTAACAAAAAGTCTTTTCATGAAGCAGGAGCATTTAGATATATTCAGTGAATATATAGCTCGCGAAAGACAAGTTAAAAAGTTAGTACGTTGTAATTTTCCATTGGAATATTTAGATATTGAATTAACTGGATATTTAGATACATACTACCCTCAACGAACTATATTCTTTCCTTATTCAGAATATAGTGCATTTCAAGAAAGAATTTTGTATGACATGCTTCGCAGCTTACCTGATATACAAATTGTATTCAGTCGCGAAAAGACTCCATGGCTCAAGCATCAAAGAGATATGTATCTTACAAAAGCTAAAGTAGCGTATATACCATATTCATCGCCACCTACCGTAGCTAAAGAAATTTACGAATGTCTTTTGTTAAATACCATACCTCTTGTACCTGATTTCGAAGAATTTGAAAATATACTTCCTAAAGAGTTTCAATATCCAAAAAAATGGACTAAGAATGTATTTAGCTATTCCGCTCATGGNCATGAGTTTGTGCAAAAGCTAGAAGAATTAGTAGACAATTACGATTCGTATTTAGATTTAATTGAATCTACAAAAGAAACTTTACGTAAAAATTATTACAATTCAGATAATTTTATGGAACAAATATTTGATGTTCAGTAAATTTTTTCATATATTATATAACAATTAAACGAAGATTATGTACACTAAAACAAAAAAGATGCTATGCGATGCTATGATAGCAAAGTACACTGCATTAATTAAAGATGCTGAAGCTCGATTGCACATTTACATGCATGCGGCTGTAGGTATCGGTGAGCATCCACAAATTACTGAAGAAATTGATAATTTAATCGGTCAGTTAGTTGAAGCTCAAGATCGATTGGAAGCAGCTTATAAGCTACGTCAAGATGCTGATTACATTGAAACAGATATTAATAATAATACAATTTAATTATGAATGAAGAAAAGAAAATTGTATACTTTCCTTCTCTTTCAAGTGGAGCATATGCCGGCCCCGTTTCTAAGGATAAGGAAGTAGCTCCTGGCATCCCGTATCGATTTTGGGACGAGCGAACTCCTGAAGAATGGCAGCATAAGTTCTTTTTAATTACTGCAGGTCACTTTTACAAAAAAATGACTGTGCGAAATGATTGGGGCTTGAACAATGGTTCGTTAGTATTCGGAGACTCAGGTGGATATCAAATTGCCACTGGAGCTTTAAAATGGGACTTGGCTTTGCGTGATCAAATATTTGAATGGTTAGAAGCTAATTCAGATATTGCTGCAAATATTGATATTCCGCCTCGAGTAATGTATGAAGGTAGGTTTCAAGATGCTTTGGATATGTCTTTGGATAATTTCAAATACTTTGAAAAGAAGCAGACAGGTAAAACTAAATTTTTAAATGTCGTGCAAGGATCGAATCCATTGGAATTTAAACAATGGTATTCGACAGTTAAAGATATGGAATTCGGCGGATGGAGTATTGGATCATCTAGACGATTGGTAGATTTCATGTACATTCTTTCGTTGATGATTAAAGAGAAGGAATTTCTTAAGCCACACAATACTTGGATTCACTTACTAGGTATTTCAAAAGTATCTGATTTCTTTGTATTAGCACAAATACAAAAAATGATGAACAAGTATACTGGTAATCGAATTACTATTTCAACAGACAGTTCATCGCCAGGACAATATCCTATTTTTGGTCAAATGGTATGGTCGCCGAATTGGAAAGATCAAGTATTCAACATGTTGTATTTTCCGAAAGACGGATCGAATATTCCTTATCCTGAATCAGGTCACGTTCCGTCATTAATTAATCATCCTGGAGTTCCTTATTTAACTTGGGACATGGTTAAGAATTACGGTACAGAAGCTTCAATTCGAATGACGTATCATAATTTGCATATGTATGTATATACAAATAATCACGTTTGGAATTTAGTTAATACCTGTCCTATAGATGTATTGGCAGAATTAATTCCTAACGATTTAGTTCAAGTGCTTAAGTCGATAGAAGAAATGTTCAATTCTCCAGACCCGACTACAGTATATGAACGATATCGTCCATTTTATGTAAATTATGGCGGTGAAAATGTTAGCAACATTTCAAAAGAAGTAATTGGTAATTTTTTCGATACAATGCCAGTAAGCAATGCTGAATTTAAAAAAGAGCAGAAGCAATTAGCAAAAAAACAATCTAAATCTAAATAAATCAAAACATGGAAAAAAGTAAGTTAATTAACTTTATTAATCGTTATTATCTAGGCGGTAATACTGATACTGCTAAATTAGTTGTTGAAAACAATACATTATCAACTAAATTTATTAGCTCTGATCAAAATGTAATTGGCGATGTTACGCTGAAATCATTTGATTCTCCTGATGCAGAACTAGGTGTATATACAACTTCTCAACTTATTAAGTTGATGTCTGCTCTAGATGAAAATATCGATCTTTCTTATGGCGAAACTGGAGGGAAAGTATTTTCGCTAAACATGTCAGATAAAGACACGAAAGTAACTTATATGTTAGCTGATTTAGCAGTAATTCGTCAAGCTCCTAATTTGAAACAGTTACCTCCTTTTGAAGTTAAAATTCAATTGAATAAAGACTTTGCGGGTAATTTTAAAAAAGCGGCCAATGCATTGGATTCAGATAATTTTGGAGTAACTAGCTCTGAAGGTGAAACTAAAATTATCATTAACTATTCCAATGTAAATACTAACAGAATTGTATTTAATACAGCTGCAACAGAATCTGCAGATATGGAAGTTGTTTGTTTTTCTGCTAAATTGTTGAAAGAAATTTTAAATGCAAACTCTGGCTTAGATGGAATGCTTGAGGTATCTTCTAAAGGATTAGCTCGAGTTACTTTTGAAAATGAAAATTATTCTGCAGCTTATTATCTTGTAAAATTAACCGTATCGTAATATGTTTGGAAACGAAGAACATACACTCTGGGTCGAACGTTACCGACCCGACACTTTAGATGGATATGTAGGAAATGAACACGTCGTTGAAAAAGTAAAAATTTATTTACAAAACGGCGACGTACCTCATCTCTTATTATATGGAACTGCAGGTACTGGTAAGACTACATTAGCAAAAATCATTTCTAACAATTTAGATTGTGATGTAATGTATATCAATGCTTCTGATGAAAATAATGTAGAAACTGTTAGAGAGAAAATTAAAAACTTTGCGTCTACAATTGGGTTTCGTCAGTGGAAGCTAATTATTTTAGATGAAGCTGATTATCTTACTCCGAATGCACAAGCTGCGTTGCGTAATTTAATGGAAACGTTTTCGAAAACGACTCGATTTGTGCTTACCTGCAACTATGTAGAAAAGATAATCGATCCTATACAATCTAGATGTCAGGTATTTGGTATTACTCCACCTTCTAAGAAAGACGTAGCGATTCGAGTAAGTAAAATTTTACAAGATGAGTCTGTTGCATTTACTCCTGAAGATTTAGTTACTATTATCAATTCAGGATATCCTGATATTCGAAGAATCTTAAATGCATGTCAGAGACAAGTAGTTAACGGTACATTAACTTTAGATAAAGCTGCTTTAATCGAAGCTAACTATATGGATAAGTTAGTTGAGTTGTTAGCTTCTAATCAAGATGCGAAAAGTAAATTTACATCTATTCGTCAGTTGTTAGCAGACTCGCAAGTTAAAGATTATACTTCGCTTTATCGATTTTTGTATGACAATTTAGATTCATACGCCACGGGTCATATTGGCCCTGTAATTTTAATCATAGCAGAAGCTCAGTATCAAGACTCCATGGTTGTAGATAAAGAAATTAATGTTATGTCAATGTTTGTTAAAATTTTAAATGAAATACTATGAACCCGACCGATCAAAACCTTAACTTAAATTTGGACATTAAACAAACTAGTCCTATCGTCTGTGAAAATGAAGAATGTGGTAATGACATGTTCATGCCTGCAATGAAATTTCGTAAAGCATCTAAATTGCTAACAGGTACTGCTAAAGACGCTATTGTACCTGTACAAGTATTTTTCTGCTCAGCATGTGGTCATATCAATAAAGAATTTGATTTCAATGTCGGATAAGAAAGCGACTATCTTCGATCATCTTTCGTTTATAACTGATAAAAAACGTCCATGGGATACTTTATCAGATGTAGATAAGAAAGCGTTTGTTCCATATCTAATTAACCGATGGTTGTCAATGAATTGGCAATTAGTTGAAATAGTTAATGAATTGCAAAAGTATACAATTGGGCAGCTTAGTCCTAAAGAAGTATATCAATTGTATTACGACTTTTTACCTAAACAACGTCAATTCAATAAGTATATCAAAGGTAAGAAAGATGGCAAATACAATGCTGAACTAATTGAGCTAATTGCAATGCACTTTCAAATTTCAGAAAAGGAAGCTTCTGAGTATATTGAATTGTATTTATTAACAGATAAAGACGCGTTGGTTTCAATTGTAAAAATGTATGGTAAATCAGATCAAGAAGTAAAAAAACTTCTGAAATAATTTGTACTGTTGGTATTTTATACTTATATTTAAGTATAAATTTAATACCAGCAGATATGAAGCGCGTAAAGATGATTGGATTTGCAACTAAGTTTTATACCCTTTGGGATGTAACTTACGAGACTTTATATGTCCAAGATAGTTATGGTAAACATCATACCAGTGGGGTTCGTCAGCATAACAATTACATCAAGAACATTTCAATGGATCGTGCAAAAGTTGAGGCAATGTATCCTAACGTATCCATTGATGAAAGTCTTAGAGGTGCAACCAGAAGCTTTTCAGTAGATCATAAAAAGGACCTACCTGTAGAGTATTTTTGGTTTGGTAAGTATAATGGTCAGCTTATTGAAGAGGTACTTAAGTCAGATCTCGAGTATTGTAAATGGGCAGCCAAAAATTGCTATAGCAAAGCCACTGTTGACTATATTGAGAATCACCCAATATACGTCGAGCATTTAGCACAAGAGCAGAGAGAGAAGGATGAGCTACTTAATTCAATTATCGATCTTACTCCTGGTGATAAGGTGAGCGTTACTTTTACAAGAAATGGTTACAATTACGATCCCGAAAGTGGCGAACATGGTTGTTGGGTAAATGGATGGATCGGAGATATACCGTGTAAAGTTTATTTCGCAGATTGTAAGCCAGTGTATGGTATGTATCCTTATATTATGCCAGTTGTCAATGGAAAAGCACAAAGGGTCAAAAATAAGACTCTTGAAGTTGTTGTAGAATCAGCTTTGAAGCGGTCCTTAGACGAGTACAAAACATATGAGTATCGTGATGTCGAAGCTCAAGCAATTTATATAATCAAAACCAAGTAATGGCAGTTAGTCCTTTAGGTCAATTATTTCGATCATTAGCTCCTGAACGTATTGAAGGAGACGTAACAATATCATACAGTCAGTTTGCAATGTGGTCTTCATGTCCACAAAAATGGAAGCTTACATATGTCGATAAAAATAAAATATATCGACCTACTATACATACTGTATTCGGCACTTCTATGCACGAAACGCTGCAGTATTACATTCATACCATGTACACGAAATCTGTTAAAGAAGCTGATTCTTTAGATTTAATGGAATGTTTACAGGAACAGTTAACGCAAAATTACATGGTCGCTGTATCTGACAATAACGGAGAGCATTTTTCTACATCTAAAGAGCTTCAGGAATTTTATGAAGATGGTGTACAAATCTTAGATTGGTTTAAGAAGCATAGATCTTCTTATTTCAAGTCAAAAGGATATGAATTAATAGGTATTGAAATGCCTTTGTATGTGCAAGCCTCGGCATATAACGAAAAGGTAAAGATGAATGGATTTCTAGATATCGTTATACGCGATACTGAATTGGATCGAATTTTGATTATCGACATTAAAACTTCAACTCGAGGATGGAAAGCGAGGGACAAACAAGATAAAATAAAAACGTCTCAACTAGTTTTGTATAAATCGTATTACGCTAAACAATATGGATATGACGAAGAAAAAATTGACATCTTATATTTCATTGTTAAGCGCAAATTGATTGAAGGATTTATGTATCCACAAAAGCGCGCACAAGAATTTGTACCCGCTTCAGGAAAGCCGACTCGTAGAAAATTAGTATCTGAAGTTGAAAATTTTGTTAAAACTGTATTTGACGCTGAAGGTAATTATAAGACAGATGCTGTATATCCAGCCGTCGCTAATGCTGGAATGTCTAACTGTAGATATTGTGAGTTTCGAGATCGAGAAGATTTATGCCCAAAAGCCAATAGAATAAAATGATAAACAAATACTATATGACAAAAGCTCTTCAAGCTACTGAAGAGCCTGATAAAACTAAAATTGCTATTATAGGTTCTAGAACTTATGAAAATAAAAAGAAAATACGAGATATGATTTTCAGACTTAAACAAACGTTTGGAGATGAATTGGAAATTGTATCTGGCGGTTCGCCACATGGTGCTGATAGATATGCAAGGAAATTTGCTATCGAAATGGGCGTTAAATATAAAGAATTTAATCCAGCTCATACAGTTAAAAATTTATATTCAGCAATGCCTGACAGCTACTATTCTAAAACGTATCACGTTTCTCAATTGTTTCATAGGAATGAATTAATTGCAAAGTATTGTGATAAAATGGTTGCATTTCGAAGCGAAGGTAAGTCTTCAGGTACAGATCACGCTATCAAAATGGCAACAAAACATAATAAACCCGTTGTAATTGTTAATGAAAAAGCTCTCTAAATATCGTCGATATTTTTTATATCACGCCAAGTGGCAAGCATCTATCATCATATCATGGCCAGCAATTTGGTTCTTTAAAGATTATCTAGGATGGTCAACATTTACTACATCAGTTGCGTTTCAGTTCATTGGTGCAGTAATTTTTTGGTATATTGACCAATGGATTTTCAAGAAATAAGAATGGTTTTTGTAATTCTGCCATATTTATATTAAATTAAAAAGTTATGAAGAAAAAGAAAATTTTATTACTATCCGATGACTTAAGAATGCATTCTGGCATTGCAACTATGTCTCGGGAAATCATTTTAAATACAGTTAAAGAATTTGATTGGGTACAGTTAGGTGCTGCATTGCAACATCCTGATCATGGCAAGGTATTTGATGTATCTGCTGACGTACGAAAACAGACTGGTGTAGAAGATGCCAATGTTAAAATTTATGCACATACTGGATATGGTAATCCAGACATTCTTCGTCAATTAATTCAAGCTGAACAGCCTGATGCTATTATGCACTTTACAGATCCTAGGTTTTGGCTTTGGTTGTATCAAATGGAACATGAAATTCGTCAAATGATGCCTCTTATGTATTATACAATTTGGGACGATACACCATACCCAATGTATAATAAAACGTTTTACGAATCATGTGACTTATTAATGTGCATTTCAAAACAAACGTATAACATTGTACGAAATGTAATTAAAGATGCTCAGTATAAAGATTGGCAAATTTCTTACGTACCTCATGGAATTAATCCTACTCAATTTTATCCAATTACAGAAGACTCTGCAGAGTGGTCAGAGTATTTAAATTTCAAAAACAATTTAATTGGAGATAAAGCAGAGTTCGTTATTTTTCATAACAACCGAAATATCAGAAGAAAACATACTTCAGATTTAATTTTGGCCTATAAAAAATTCTGTGATAAATTGACTAAAGAGCAAGCTGACAAATGCATGTTGCTATTACATACAGATCCTATAGATGAAAATGGTACAAACTTACCAGCAGTAATTACTGCACTTTGCCCTGATTATCGAGTTAGTTTTACTAACAAACGAATGTTAACGACTAAAGAGCTTAATTACTTATACAACCTATCTGATGTAACAGCTAATATAGCTTCCAATGAAGGATTTGGATTATCAACAGCAGAATCGCTAATGGCAGGTACACCAATTATAGTTAATGTAACGGGTGGATTGCAAGATCAATGTGGCTTTACAAAGGATACCGGTGAATATTTAACAGAGCATGATTATACAGATAATATGCAAACAAATGCCGATCGATATTTTAAAGAACATGGGTCATGGTGCACTCCTGTATTTCCGGCCGTTAGAACGCTGCAAGGCTCTGTTCCTACACCGTACATATTCGATGATATCGTTGATTATAATGAAGTTGCGGACGCAATTCATCAATGGTATTTGTTAAGTAAAGAAGAAATTAAGCTTCGCGGTAAATTAGGTAGAGAGTTTCTAATGTTGACTGAGACAGGATTGTCAGCACCGGAAATGGGCAATAGATTTATTGCTAGTATGAATAATTGTTTTGAAAATTGGACACCCCGTAATAGATTCGAATTACATAAAATTTAAGTTATGAACAAACCATTTTTATTATATCAAGCTCCAGTAGGTACTCGATCAGGCTATGGAGAACGATCACGAGACTTGCTTCGAGCGTTAATTGCTTTAGATAAATACGATATTAAAGTTATTTCAACCAGATGGGGTTCGACTCCTATGAATGCGCTAACTTCAGACGATGAAGATATTTTATCTAGAATGATTGCTTCTCCATTAAATGTGCAACCTGATATTTACATGCAAGTTACAGTGCCTAATGAATTTCAGCGCGTTGGAAAGTTTAATATTGGAGTAACTGCAGGAATTGAAACAGATATCTGCGATGCATCTTGGATTGAAGGTTGCAACAAAATGGATTTAGTTTTAACGTCATCGCAACATTCTAAACGAGTATTTGAATCGACAGTATACGATGCGATCGATCAAAAAACCAATCAGAAAACAGGACAACTATCTTTACAAAAGCCTGTTGAAGTGCTTTTCGAAGGAGTTGACTTAACTAAATTTAGCAACAAATACAAAGGGTCTGAACATGTACGCGACTTAATGATGCAAGTGAAAGAAGACTTTTGCTTTTTGTTTGTAGGGCCATTGGCTTCCAGGCTCTTTAGGTGAAGATAGAAAAAATGTCGGAGGATTGATTAATACATTTTACGAGGCGTTTAAAGATAAGAAAACTCGTCCTGCACTAATTCTTAAAACTTCTGGAGGTTCAGTATCTGTACACGACTTANCTGAAATTAAATCTAAGATTGCTGCTGTTAAAAGAGATTTAGAACGAAAGTACAATACTACCATGCCTAATGTGTATGTAGTTTATGGAGACTTGACTGCTGAAGAAATGAATGATTTGTATAACCATCCAAAAGTAAAAGCTCATGTCAGCTTTACAAAAGGTGAAGGGTTTGGTCGACCTTTACTCGAAGCTGCACTTACATCTAAGCCAGTAATTGCTTCAGGATGGTCTGGTCAATTAGATTTTTTAAATGAGCAAAATTCAATATTGATTGAAGGTCAATTAACTGAAGTTCATTCTTCGTCTGTATGGAAAGGAGTAATCAATCCTGGGTCTAAATGGTATACAGTTAATTACGGAGCTGGACTAGCTGCTATGAAATTTGTATTTGAAAATTACAAAGATGTATTGCAACGATATAAGAAAAATTATCACAATCTTAAAACATCTTTTTCACTTGACAATATGCAAATGAAGTTGAATGAAATTTTAGAATCTAGAATTCCAGAGTTTCCGAAACATGTACAATTACAATTACCTAAATTGAAAAAGGTATCTGATGCAGACCCAATAACAGAAATTCCTAAAATACAATTACCAAAACTTAAAAAATTATGACAGTAAATGAATTTAAAATGTGGTTTCGTGGATTTACGGATGCCATTGAATTAGATTTATCTAGTGGATATGATTCATCTGATTTAGAAGACATATTCGAGGCAATTTTTAAAAAATTAGACACAGTAGTACCTGATGCTGCTCCTAATCAGTTTCCAATAGGGGAAGGTGTACCACCTTCAACTCCTAATCAGTTTCCAATCCCACAAGACCCTTTACGTTATCCAAGTTCACCTTCAATACCTGGGTATATACCTAATATCTATTTTACAAATAATTGCGATAGATTAGCTCCATGGCCTAATAGTAATTCGACAATTGAAGATAGGGGAATAACAAAATAATAAAAATGAAAAATAATCTTACATACGCTATTACAGTTTGTAATGAGGAAGTGGAGTTACAAAAACTAATAACTTTTCTCTTGAAAAATAAGAGGCCTGACGATTCTATTGTCGTATTGTATGATAAAAAGAATGGAAGTAAGGGTGTCGAAGAGTATTTGAGATCGCATTCTATTAATGGCGAATTTAATTGGCATGCAAAAGAATTTAATAATCACTTTGCTGATTGGAAAAACAAACTAACTGATTTATGTAACACCGACTACATTTTCCAAATCGACGCTGACGAGCTTCCTCATGAAGACCTAATCGAAATGTTACCACATATTATAGATCAAGATCCAGATGTAGTACTTATCCCTAGGCACAATATTGTCAATGGGATTACTCCAGAACATATCCAGAAGTGGGGATGGAAACAAGATGAGTTAGGAAGGATTAATTGGCCTGATTTACAATGGAGATTGTACAGAAAGGACAAGCGCATTCAGTGGGTGAATAAGGTACACGAAAGGCTCGAAGGGCACAGAACAATATCAGCATTGCCCGGTAATTATAGTTTAGGAAAGTTGTTTTTATATCATATTAAAGATATCAATAAACAAGAAAAGCAAAACCAATATTACGATACGCTATAATGCAATTTTGGAGAACATATAATAACAAAGTAGTTTCTATAGGCAACGTTGATAGTTTAGGATTTCCATTAAATGATCCGTCTTATATTCCTGACGAATATTTAGAAACACAAAGCTTTGTAGTTCTAAGGACCTGTTTTGGTGTAGGCGACTGGGGTATTATATCTGCATTTCCTCGTAAATTAAAAGAAAAATATCCAACCTGTAAAGTATGGATTCCGTCACCTAAATTGCTAAGAGAACTGTTTGGTCATTTAGAACAAAATTGGAGTTCATGGAATGACCCATTTCAAGTAGTACATACAATCTTTAATAACAACCCGTACATTGACGGATATATAGATTCGTTCGAAGGTGAAGTATTTAATGATCATTATAGAATTACTGACGGTAGCGATACGCCATTAATGGAAGAAATTCTTAGATTCTGGCAATTTGATAATTTTGATGATATTGAACCAGAATTATATTTTTCTGAAAAGGAAATTGAACTTGGTAATCAAATCATAAAAGAACATTGTGATGGAGAATTTGGTACATTACTAATATCAAATAGATATACTGGCGAAGGTGTAGATATGATTCAGAGTAAGTTAGATGAATACAACTTACCTATGTTTTATTGGACATTTGAAAAGGATAGTAAATTTAATTTCGTTAAAGCGTTAGATATGAGGCATATCGATACGCGCATTCAATTGTATATTAAAACAAAGGCAAAGTTTAATATAGGTAACCAAACTGGGATGAATGACACTATCGCAAATTACGCTCCGACATTCACTGTTCCAAGAGGTAAGTTAGGATCTAATTATATTAGAAGCGAAAAGTATATATGAAAATAGCAGTATATACTTCAATATTTGGTGGATATGACGAACTTCATGAAACCCAATTTCAAATGGAAGGAGTTGACTATATTTGCTTTACTGATTCTGATATAGAATCTCAAACTTGGAACATTGTAAAATCGACACCCATATATAACGATCCAAACCGAAATGCAAAGAAATATAAGATATTACCGCATCGATATTTAAAAGATTATGAATATTCAGTATGGATTGATGGTAACATTTTAGTAATTAATGATATTCGAGATTTAGTAACTCAACATAATTATCAAGTATTCGACCATAACCAAACTCAATTAGACCCAAGAAATTGTATATATGACGAATATAATGCTATTATTGAGTTAGGTAAACGAAATAACGGAAATTTTAAAGATAGCCCACAATTAATGTATAATCAAGTAAAGCGATATATAGATGAAGGATATCCAAAAAATAATGGACTAGCGACAAACCCAATAATTCTAAGAAACCATAATGATTCTAATGTAATCAAATTGATGGAAGATTGGTGGACTGAAATAAAATATAACTCTCGTAGAGATCAATTAAGTTTTAACTACTGTGCTTGGAAAAATCAATTTAATTTCATATATTTAAATGGAGATAGCAGAAAAAATAAATACTTTCTGCAAACAGGTAAACATAAAGGCAAGAAATGAAACTATACAATTACAATAGTTATGAAGAGTATGTTGCTGCTCAAATCGAAGG
>JGI11772J19994_1000058_pt1 | contig 22190 bp, 24 predicted proteins | sample Etolagsurwater0m_FD_19994 | JGI IMG/M metagenome (IMG submission 19994) | reverse complement strand
ACTCCTTGGAGAGGTTTAAGTGTTTTATTGGGTGCTATGCAATTAGTGAAAAACGAATTAGTTGAATTAGATGTATATTCTTCTACACAAATTTATGGACAAAATTTTCATGACGCACACAAAGATATTTATGAACCATTGTTTGAACAAGCAAGACAATTACCTAATGTAAAATACATGGGATATGCAACAAACGATTATATCACTAATGAAATATCTAATTACAATTTATTTGTTTATCCAAATATCTGGGAGGAAACTTCTTGTATTTCGGCTATAGAAGCATTGGGTGCAGGAATACATTGTATCACTACTAACTATGGAGCTTTATATGAAACTTGTAGTGAATGGCCTACCTATGTTCAGTATACTAATAATTATAAAAACCTAGCTGAAGCTTTTGCTTTTGCTATTGATGGTATAGCAGACCAACTTCATCTTGATGGTATGCGAGAGTTATGTGTTTCTCAGCAAATGTTTTATAAAAAATTTTACAGTTGGGACAACAGAAAAAATGAATGGAATCAATTTCTACAAGGAGCTTTACATGCAAAACCACGAACCGATTTGGTTTAATAAAGAAAAAAAAGAAGAAGTAAAAAGTAATAATACGGAAAGCCAAGACTGGAAACCTTACTCTATTATGGTTTGTACTCCTGTACACAGTGAGGTAAGTATTCATTATACGCAATCCCTATTAGAACTACAAAAAAATTGTTTACATAATAAAGTTAAAATTCAATTTCAATTAATGAAATCATCGTTAATTACACAAGGAAGAAACATGTGTGTGTCAGCTTTTTTAAATAGTAATATGACTCATATGTTATTTATTGATTCTGATATTGCTTTTAATGGTCAGGCAGCTTTTAGATTAATTGAAACAGGAAAAGAGCTTGTATCTATACCCTACCCACTAAAAGATATGAATTGGGATAAGGGTATTAAAATGATTCAAGAAGGTAAAATCAAAACAGCAAAAGATTTAAGAAACAAAGCTTTTTACAGGTATCCTTTTAAAGTGGAAGATAATTTAAATATTAAAGTAGAAAATGGTTGTATTGAGGTCACTCATGCACCTACTGGATTTATGATGATTAAAAGGTCTGTGTTTGAAAAAATGATAGAACATTATGGCAAGGATTATAAAATAGATCAAGACCAAGTAATGAACGGTAAGAACGAAAGATTAAAGAATATGTATAACTTTTTTGATACTATGTATATTCCAGAAAAACGACACTATTTAGGGGAAGATTTTGCTTTCTGTAAAAGATGGAAAGACATAGGTGGTAAATGTTATGCTTGGATTAACGATTATATCTCACACATAGGGGAACATCAGTATACAGGTCGTTTTGTAGATGAGTTGATAACTAACGGAAAAAGTGATAATCTTGAATAAACACGTGTAAATAGGAGCTTAAAAAAATATGCCGTTGCCAGCATTTGTATTACCATTCTTAATAAACTTTGGAGTTAACAAAGCTATGGGAATGTCTACAGGTAAAGCATTAGGTCTTGCAGGAATGCAATCTATGTTACCTGGAGCAGGAACTGAAGGTGCGTTAGCTGGGGGAACAGGTGGTGGAATTGGTTCTTTAGTAGCAGGTGGTGGTCAACAAACTGCAAAAGCATTTGCACTAGAAGGTGGTAAAGCTTTGGCTGCTGGAATGGCAGAAAAAAAATACGGTGGTGCAGCACCTTTTTTAGCTTACGGTGGATTACAAGCATTACAAGGAGCAGCAGGAGTAGGTCAATTAGGAGGACCTGAAGCAATACAAGCAACAGGATTAGAAGGAGCTAAAGGAGCAATCATGGGTCCACAAACTGGGATCGTTCCTCCAGCTAAGCCAACTGATTTAGGTGGTGCAGCAGATGCAGGTAAAAAGGTAGCAGATGCAGGTGGATTAGGAACAGCAGGAACATTAGCTTTAGGAGCAGGACTTATTCCTTTACTAGGTGGCGATGAAGAAGGAAAACCAATAACAGAAAAATTAAATTTAAATTATCCAAGTGTTAAAGATATTGTTACAAGGTTTGAAAGAGAACCAGGTAAACCATTAGAAATTGGTGAAACAGTAGAAGAAAGAATTGGAACAGGTTATCAACCAAGATTTCAATCTGGTGGTTTAGCACAATTCAATAATGGTGCTTTAGTAAGTAAACTACCAAGTAAAACAGTCAACGATGAAAATGATCATTCCGTTTATAGAAGAGCGTCTAACTTTGTAATAGATGAATCTGGTAATGGAAATGGTGATGAAGATACAATGTTAGCACAGCTAGCAGATGGAGAATTTGTAACAACTGCAAATGCAGTTTTAGGCGCAGGTATCATGGCGGGAGCAAATCCTAGTGATGCTAAACAAATGAGAGATAAAGGAGCTAAATACTTTTATGAGCAACAAGCAAGATTCAAACGAATTTTTGAAATGCTCAAAAAAGCGAAGGCTGCGTGAGTAAGTACGAGTTTATTAAATTCATACCCGAAGAAATAGATCGGATATGGAGTTTGGTAGAAGACCTAATACAGTCAGCTTGTGATCGAGCTGGTGGTTTTGCAGATGCAGAACATATTAGGCAAATTCTCAAAAACGCTCGCATGCAATTGTGGGTGGTTTGGGATGTAGAGAATCAAAAAGTTCTCTGTGTCTGTGTTACGGAGCTAAGAGAATATCCGAAATACAGAATCTGTGATATAAAAATCACAGTTGGCAGAGGAATGAAAACTTGGTTTCATTTCATTGATCACATAATGGAATGGGCCAAAAAACAAGGTTGTAAGAAAATGGAGGTGTTTGCACGACCTGGTTGGAAAAAGATACTTGAGTCAAGAGGTTTTAAACAGACTCATGTACAAATTGAAAAAGAATTATGAATAAATCGAGTTTAATAAATGAAATAAAAACAAAACTAAACCTCAAAGATAAAGTTGAGCTGTTTAAGTTTTTATATGATGAAGTCGCTAAAGAAGGAAGAAAAGGCGATACTGAACTCGCACATATCAATAAATGGGAATCACGATTACTTAAACTTTGTGGTGGTGCAGGATCTATTAACCCAAATACAGGATTAAAAGAATACTTAGGTGGTGGAGGTGGTGGATCTTCTGTTCCAGAAGTTCAAACATCTATTATTAGAGAAGCTCCAGGAATTGAAGAAAGAAAACTTGGGCTTATGGATATTTCAAAAGCACTTGCTGAAAAAGCTGTTCCCATACCTGAAGTTAAAGTTGCTCCGTTTTCTGGTTTAGAACAAACTGGTTTAACTCAAGCAGGGGTAACAGGGGTAGGTGCACCTCAAATACAAGCAGGTATTACAGGTTTACAACAAGCAGGTCAAACTGCAGGTGGAATTGGTGCTATGGCTCTTCAAGGACCTCAGTCATCAACTTTCGCATCTTATTTAAACCCGATGCAATCCTATGTATTAGATGAAATCAATAGACAAGCACAAATAGGTCAACAACAATTGGCAGGTCAAGCTGTTCAAGCAGGGGCATTTGGTGGTGGGAGAGAAGGTATACAACGAGCTGAACAGGAAAGAGCAAGACTAGCAACGATTGGTCAAGCTCAACAACAAGCTTTTGACCGAGCATTAGCTGGATATCAAACTGGATTAGGAATTGGACAGACTGCGGTAGGACAACAAATGCAAGCAGCAACTGGACAAGCACAGTTAGGAACAGCACAACAACAAATGGCGCAAGCAGATATAAATCAATTAATGGCTGCAGGTGGATTACAAAGACAACTTGCACAACAAACATTAGACGCAGCAAGAGCTACAGAATTACAAAGAGCATATGAACCATTCCAAAGAGCTGAGTTCTTAAAATCTCAATATCAAGGTGGTCCAACTTCACAATCAGGAGTTACTCAATCAACTATGCCTACGACTAATCCATTAGCGCAAGCTGCTGGAGCAGGTCTTGGAGCTTACGCTGCTTATCAAACTGCACAAGCTTCAAGGCCAATAACTAATATCACTATTCCACAGTCGGGGGCTTAATGAAAGACCCAGTATTGAATAGACCTTTGTTTAGAAAAAAGGCACTCCATCAACAACAAATTCAAACAAAAAATATTCCAGGATTCGTGCTTGGAGGACTTATTCCTCTTGCGGCTAATATTGGCCGTGCGGGTATGGCAGGTTTAAGAACATTTAGAGGTGCGCAAGCAGCAAGAGCAGCTGCAGGTCAACCAACACAATATGGTAGAATTTTTCAAGGCGCTAAAGAGATTGCAAAAAAACCAAGTGTTGCAAAAGGAATTACAGGATTAGAGGTTGCAACAGCAGGTGCTGGAACAGAAGAACTTAGAAGAGCAGTAATGGATGAACAATCATTATTTGATTCTAATCAACCAGCGACTTATACAGGAGGTTTAACCGCTCTTTATGGAGGAGTAGGATTAGCTGGAAGAACAGCAAAATTTGCTTTTCCAGGAGTAAAACGTATTGCGGGTGCAGGAGAAGCAATTACTAAAAAAACTCCTTTTGCTGCTCCAATTGTTATTGGAGGTGCTTTCGCAGCACCTGTAGAAGCAGAAGCGGTTAAAGCAGTAAGAGAGGAAAGACAATATAGAATTCCTGAAAAAAAATTAACTGAAATTGAAAGTTCATTAAATGAATTGCAAAAAACAGGAAAGAGCACTGTTCAAGATTATATTAATCAAATTAATAAATTTGAATTAACAGACAAACAAAAAGAAGGTGTTTATAAAGTTTTAGGTATTGAAGACTTTACAAAACAACAACAACCACAAGGACCTCAAGGAACAGTATCACCACCTCCACCAGAAGAAGGGGAAGCAGAAGTTAATCAGCAATTACCAAGCGAAAAAACTATTCAAAAACAAATGACTACTGTTCAAGAACCCGTCTTAGATACATCTAAAATGAATGATGATGAAAGAAGACAATTAGCTAATACACGAGTTAAACAAATCAATAAAGCTAATAGTATTGTAAAAGATTTAGATAATGTAACAGACCCAGAGTTTCAAAAAGATTTTGCTAGAATTAAAAATTCTATAAACAGCGTAACTGGAGGAAATGCAGACAATACTAATTTATTGTTATTAAAATTAGCTTCTGGTCTACTAACAGGTAAAACAAGACAAAAAGGAGTAGCTGGTTTATTAGATATAACAGGTCAATCGTTAGGACCAGTTGTAGATACAGCTGTCGTTTTACAACAATCACAACAAGCGTTTGACCAAGATCTTGCATTACAATTAATTAAAACAAGAGCAGATGAGGCTAAAAACAAACAGTATAAAGCTTTTAAAGATAGACAATTTATTGTTGAACAAACTGATGACCCTGTATTTGGAGAAATAGGACGATTTGTTCCTGTAAACGAGGATGGTCGGTTATTAGATACCGTACAAACTCCTCAAGGTGAAGTGCTAACGGAACTTACAGGAACCAATTATACTTTAGGAAAAGAAAGTCAAAAAGCATATGATACTTCAAGTGAACAAATGAAAAGTTTATCAAGAGCTATAGGATTTGCTCAAATTGTTCAAGAGTCTCCATTAGAATTAATTGGAGCAGGAGGTAGAGCAAGAGAAGTAGTTGACACATTTATAGGTGCAGGTAAGTCGTTAAGTACATCGTATAGAGATTTAGATGATTTTGCTTTACAAACATTTGATCAAACGATTGACGATATTATGAATGTTAATCCAAGTGGTACTGATTTAAGTCAAGAACAAATAAATGAATATACCGAAGAACAATCTGAAATAAGATCAGATTTTGTTAAAGAAAATAATAAAATTATGAAAGAACTAGACGATGCACGAACTTCAAAAAACCAAGAAAAATTAGTTCGAGCTCAATTGAAGTTAATTGAACAACGTATGAAATACGCAATTGCAAACGCTAACAAAGGTACAGATCGATTAACTAAAGCCGATATTGATGATGCCGCTCAAAACACAAAAATATTTGGATTCCTACAAGATCCTGATACAGTAAAATCAAACTATTCTAGAATTGAGCAGGATCTTAACGCTCAGTTTATGAGAAACGCAAAAACTTATGTTAGAAACGGTGGAACCATAGATGGTGTAAAAGCAAATTATGCTTATATAAAACCTATTAATGATTACATCCGAAGAATAGAAACTAAAAAACAAACAAAAGAAGTTAAGAAAAAAGACTATACTGATGTCTTAGGAGGAATTTAATGCCTATTGCAAAAGATAAACTTGCAAATCTCCAAGAAAGAATTGACAACAAATTAGTTGATCCTAATAAATTAAGTAGTGATCAAAGAATTGCTTTAGATCAAGCTTTTAAAGATGGTTTGTTAAAAGGTTATTCAGGCGTAGGTGAAATGCAAGCCGAAAGAAGATTAGCCAGAAAAGAAATTGCAAAAGACGTAAGAGAAAAATTAGCACCCTTAACATCTGGACAGGAGTTCTTTTTTGGTGCAGGCAGAGGAACGTTGGTTGCAACAGGAGATATTCTTGGTTCATTTACACCTTATATAGTAGATGGAAAGAAACTTGCAAAAGAAGCTAGAGACTTGGCTTTACAAGGTAAGGGTGTTTCTTATATGCCTCAAATACAAAAAACAGCAGCCAAAAATACTTTTACAGCTTTTTCCAATTTATTAACAAAACTTCCTGGGTTCAGAGGATTAAAAGCATTTCAAAATACCGCAAAAGTTGTAGATGGTTTTGCAAATACAATAGGTGCAGGCACTCTAGCAAGTAAAGTTGTAACTTCACAAGCACTGAGAACTGAACTTAAATCTCAAGCTTTAGGAGCATCAGGAGCCGTAGCAGGGTCCGTAGCTTATGATTCTGTTAACTTTCCAGCAAGATTTTTTGCAGGTGTTACTGAAGACATGAAAAAATTAGATGAAAATAAATTAAATCAAATGGCTCCAGTAGAAAAAATGACACATCACGCAATAGAAAGTTTTATAACAACTTTAGCTTTTAACGCAGGTGCGTTTGGGCTTTTTGGTGCTGCTAGTGTTTTACCATGGGCAACAAAAAAACTTTTTAAATTAAATCCTAAAAATTTAGAAGAAATGAACAAACAAATTATAGAAAAAGGTTTACCTATAAATATTATTCAATACTCAGAAGGTACTACAGGAGCATCAAATATTTTAAGAGGTTTTAATCAAATTATACCTGTTGTTCCTATAGCTGGAGGAGAACCAATTCGAGCGCAACAAAAAGCAACGGCTGCAGTGCTTGCTGGACTAGCAGGTAACTTAAAAGAGGGTTTAAATGTTCCTTTTCTGCATGCTGAAGTTTTAGCTAAACAAGTAAATGGGACTATAAGAGACACTTACGAAAAGTCAGGAAGAATATATGGATCGTTGTATAAACAATCTGAAGATATTTATGATTCAACATCTAACGTATTACAAACATACAAAGATGAAATTGTAAATAAATATAGAGGTGTACCATCCGCTGGAAGAACTTTTACAGATAAAGACGAAGAAATTATATCTGCAATTTTTCCAGAAGGAACTGCTATTCCTTTTGTTTATATGAAAAATACAAAGGATACTACAGATCGATTAGCCGAAGGTTTAAAAAAAGGACTTACTGAAGAAACAATCTTCAGAATGAGATCGCAAGGTATTCGAACTGAAGCAGCTGATCCACTAAATCAATTTATTTTTGAAACCCAAGCTCGTTTAAATGAATTTTCAAGAATGAACGGAGGTAACTATTTAACTCCAGCTCAATTTAATCAGTTGAGAAGAGATTGGAATAGTAATTGGAAAAATACATTTCAACAATCGGCTCAAGATGTTAAGAGTAAAGTTGCTCAAATTCAAGAAGCAATGGAAAAGGATTTTAACGGAATTGTAAAAAATCCAAACGCTAATACACTTCCTGATTTTAATCCAAGACTTGCAAAATTTTATGCTACCGTCGAAAAAGAATTAGGTAAAGGTAAAGCCGATCAATTCTTAAAAGAATTTCAAACTAAAGTTGCAGAAGCTAATCAGCATTTAAGAGATGCAAACTATACTTTTTTCCAATCTGTTAATTTTTATAATAATGAAAAACTTTCAGGACTTATGAGAAAAGTAGATTCTAATGAACTAACAGTTAGAAAATTATTAAATGTTCAAGGTCAAAAAAATTTTAATGATGTTCAAGGAATGAACGCATTATTTAAAGCTGCTTTTGATCCTACTTATGGAAGTTCTCAAGGTGTTAAAGAATTGTACGAGTTATTAGGCGGTGCAAAAAGATTTGATAAACAAACTCAAGATAGAGCTAGATATACTTTAGGATTATTAATGTATAATAAATTTTTTGATGCTTTTAATAAAAATGCTGTCGTTAGAACTGTTAAAGGAGTTCCAGGAGGAGTTGAGATGGCAGAACCTTTTGTAAGACAAGGTTTGGATATGAATGATATATTTAGAATGTTAGATGAAAAAAGTCCTGAATTTAAATATACAATTAATGAAATGATTAAGAAAGAAACACAATTAGGTAAAGTTTCTGATCAATTGGTGGACCGTCTTAAATATTATGAAAAAGCATTAACACCTAACGTTATAGAAAATGCAATTAAAGACAAATTACCTATTACTCAAGACATCTTTATTAAAAAAGAAATTGATACTTTAGGAGCTAGAGCTAAGCCCTTCCCAAAAAATGTTGTTGAAACACAAGAAAAGGCAACACAAGCTATGGTGGGTGGACGTATTGTACCCAAAGCAGAAAGAAGAGAAGCACAGGAACAAATTGAAGAACTACATTTAAGACTTTCAGGATACCAAGGTTTTAAATTTGAAGCTTTTCAAAAAGCATTAGGACTTACAAGTAAAGAGGGTAGAGATCAACTTGTTGAGGGTTTTAAAATTGCTAAAGGATTAAATGATAAAGCAGCTACTAAACACGTTGATAACATAGAAACAATAATAGAGTTTTTAAAAAAAGATTTTTTTACTCCTAAAGGTGATTCTTCAACCTATGTCACAAGAAGAGCAATTTTCGCTTTAGGTGCGGGTGGTGGTATGGTTGCTGCTGCAGGATTTACTGGCGGTATAGGTTCAACTATTCTTACTGGTATTATGTTAAAAGCTGGAGCACGAATGCTTAATTCACCTTACTTTGCTGCGAAATGGTTAGATATGTATACCACAGGACAACGTTTAGATATTAATATGAGTAAATCTATGCTTCAGTCAAGACAACAAACTTTTGCTGACATCGTAAATTATGCTTTTGCAGACGATCCTGATGCGCCTAAAGTTAATCCAGCTAAAATAGATGAAGCAGAAATTATTAGATATTTACAAGGTCAAACTGTACAGCCTTATGTGACTCAAGAAGGTTTATACCAAGCGGTGCCGCAAAGAGTAAAAGAAATGTTTAATCCTGATTTAAAAAGATTAAGAGAACTAAATTTAGGACAGTTAGAGGGAATTAATGCATTTAACCAAGGAAAGGCTGTAGCTGATACTCGAATGGATATTTTAGAAGGACTTGCTGCACAACAGACACCACCACAACTACAACCACAGTTACAACAGTTTTTAGAACAACAGCCACAGGTTGAAGTTCCAGAAGGGACCAAACAAGGCGCAGCCCAGGTAACTGCAAATATACCTCAATCCACACAAATGGTTTATGATGCACTGTTTCCAAACGATAACTTAATGTCTGCAATAGCAGGTCAGAAAAATGCCACGTCATAGAAATAGNACAGAAATAGCTCATCAAAGAATTGATGACCATGAGAAACTATGTCGAATNATGCAGAAACAAACCCAAAAACAAATAGACAAATTAGCTGAAGAAATAAGTGGTTTAAAGAAGTGGATGATNGGTTCTGCTGGTACTATTATTGTTCTTTTATTNGGTATAATTTCTACTTTACTTAAAATTATTTTAAGTTAAAAAGTATGAATGGGATCTGTTAGAAAATTTTCTTGGGGACTGCAATTAGAAAAATACCCTTACGTTAGTTACTCACGTTCATCTATTAATGGTAAACGTCACTATGATTGTGANGGTACACCTGTTCCTTCTGTTACAACGATATTAGATCAGACAGACGATAAAACTGGACTTCAAAAGTGGATTAAAAGAGTCGGTGAAGAAGAAGCAGAAAGAATTAGAAAAGAATCTTCCGATAGAGGCACGCTAATGCATGACTTTATAGAGAAACGACTGATGGGTCATCAAACAAGCTCTGCTAATCCTCAGGCATCTTTGGCCCATAAAATGGGTGCTACGGTTTTAGATAACATGATTGGACTACATTTTGTCTATGGATGTGAAATTTCCTTGAATTATAAAAATCAATGGGCTGGATCTACTGATTTAGTATGTTTGTATGAAAATCAATTAACCATTGGTGATTTTAAGCAAGCCAATAAAATGAAAAAAGAAGAATACATTACAAACTATTATTGTCAGCTTGTAGCTTATTCCATGGCGCACACAGAAATGTATGGCGAAGTAGAACAGGGTAAAATATTTATGGTAACTCCTGAATTACAATTTAAAGAATTTGAACTAAATAAATTCAACTATGAAAAATACAAAAAAATCTGGTTGGACAGAGTCGAGCTCTATTATAAAAACAAAGAGAGTGTTGATAGTACGTCCAATCTGTATGATATGCGAGTCCAAAGCAGATAGCGTTCACGAGAATTTTTATTACTGCGCTTCTTGTTTAATTAAATCCATTCCCGAGCTTGCTCGCCTAAAATCTTCGCCGAAAGCTTAAGTTTATTTTTTAAAATATCTATTACCTTTTCATCAATCGTATCTTTGACAACGATGTCTATGTAAGTACATTTATTTTGTTGACTGATTCTATGTATCCTTGCTTCTGATTGTTCACGAAGTTCATACGAATAATTATTATTATAATAAACCATGGTGTTACAGTTGGTTAAAGTTAAACCCATCCCACCTGTTTGTGTGTTACCTACAAAAAATCTTACCTTCTTACTGTTTTGAAAAGACTCACGAGCTTCAATTCTTTTTTCATTAGAGTCCTGGCCGTAAAAAGTTACAACGGATTCAGATCCATACTCAGCTTTTAAAAACTGTTCGATCATTTTAATGTTATAAGTGTAAGTAGCCCAGATAATAACTTTACCCTGGCACTCTTCAATAATGTCTTTTAAGTTTTGTAGTTTCTCATTATTTTTATATTCAATAATGTTTCCATCATCAGACATAACAAAGCCATTACACAGCTGATGTAGTCTAAGTATTTCAGTCAGTTTATTGGTAAAGCTTACGCTTTCATCTTCAATGATAGCCATAGCTTGTATCTTTAATTCATCGTAAACTTTTTTCTGTTCTTTCGTAAGCTCACAATGTCTTTTTAAATAAACCTTTTCTGGTAGGTCTAGACATTCATCCTTGGTTACTCTATAAGAAAACTTTTTCACTTTTTGTTCAAGCTCAGCTAGATTGGTGTAAAACTTAGGAAACTTAACAATCCTACCGTTTTGAACACTTTCGTGAAAAACACAATAACGATTACGGAAAGAATAAAATGATGAAAAACCTAAAATATTTTTATTTAAAAACTCTAGCTGTGAGTAAACGTCTAAAGGATTATTGGTTACTGGGGTCCCTGTTAGTATTCTACGGTACGGGGCTAACTCTCCTAGTATATGAATATTTTTCGTTCTATTTGCATTAGGGTTTTTAATTTTACTAGACTCATCTATTACCATTAANGATTTAAATTTTTTTAAAAATTTATAAGCAGCTTCCATAGCTTTACCACCTTGTTGCAAAGCTTCTATGTTCATAATAAAAATTTTAAATTTTTTATTATCACTCATCAAACGTTTCATTTCTAATTTAAATTTTGTAGTTGCAGAGTTTTTCCACATGATAACATCAGATGTATGTAAAAAAGGAAAGTGTGTTGGTATTTCTGTCCTGGCCCAGACAGAATAAACAGATTTAGGTGCAATAATTAATAACCCCTCTATCTTGTGGTTGTCATATAATATACCTACTGTATCTAGTAGGACTTTAGATTTTCCTGTACCCATCTCCATAAATAATGCATAGAATTCTTTATCAAAAGAAGTTTCTAATGCTTTCATTTGATGTTCGTACGGTTTTGTTTTGAATTTATATTTTTTATATCCCATGGCTTGACATATAATTAATAAAGTTTATATGTCAATCTATAAGGAGGCACATATGTCGATTAAAATAAACGACAACGGCGTTGCTTCTTTAAGTGCTAAGTGCAATCAACTACTATCGATTCGTGGTGATATCGAAGAGTTGGAGGCAAAACTTAAACAAATGAAGATTGATGAAGAACGTATATCTACAGAAGAAATACCAGCACTTCTATCTTCGCTTGGTATGAGGGACTTTACACTTGAAGACGGCAGTTACGTTGGACTAAAAACCAACTACTTTGCGCGCATACCTAAATCAAATGAGGATGCAGCGTTTGAGTGGTTACGTGCGAATGGTCACGAAGACTTAATTCGTAACGAAATCGCTGTTCCCTTTACGAAGGGACAAGACGATAAAGCAAGACTGCTTGAGGAACTGATCAAGTCACAACCTCAACTACAAAACATCGTAGTCAATAAAAAGCAAACTGTGAATGCTATGCAACTAAAAGCGTTTGTAAAAGAACAAACTCAAAAAGGTGTAGACATTCCAGACACTTTGTTTGGCGCGTATGTAAAAACTGAAACCGTAATAAAGGAGGACAAATAATGTCAAAAGCGGTAGAAAAAAAGACAACGAGTTCAAGTGTAGCTAATGTAGATTTAAATGCATTACTAAAGAATTCGTTTGATAACATAGATGCTCAATCTGTATCTATGCCTTACTTCAAGATTGTTGCTAAACAATCTGATGTAATAGAACCTGGTTCAGCAAATTATATTGAATCAGCTAAACCTGGAATGATTCTAAACTCAGCATTGAATCAAGTATTTCAATCTATTAGAGTTATTCCTTCTTACTTCTATGTNAAAGATTTAGAGTGGGCAGATAGAGAGTCTGGTACAAACAGACCTGTTGGATCCTACGATATATCTGAAAACATCATTGCTAAAACGCATAAAGATGAAAGAGGTAAGGACCGATTAGAGAACGGTAATTATATTGAGAGAACTGCTCATCATTTTGTAACTAGACTTGATGAGAATAACAATGTACTGGACAATGGGATTATCACAATGTCTAGAACTCAGTATAAGAAGTCGCAAAGATGGAATACCATGCAACTTGCTCAGTATGAGGAGATTAATGGTAAGCGTCAGCAACTTCCTAATCACGCACAAATTTACACACTCAGCACAACGTTGGAGAAAAACAATCTCGGTACTTGGTACGGCTGGGTAGTAAACTACGCTGGGATGGCACCTGCGGAAGCAATTCAAAGATCTGTGGCGTTCAGAGAATCAGCTTCCAGAATGCAGAATGTCAGTGATGCTGGTGAGTCGGCAGAGGTTAAAACGGAAGCAGCTAGTGTAACAGCTAGTAGCTCGCAAGGTAAGGAAGAGACTCCGTTTTAATGAAAGCTGCTGATTTTCTAGATCTGTTTGATTGTCAAAGGGAAAACTATTACGTCTTTTCTCACAATGGTGAGAGAGAACGTGATGGTAAGGCGGAAGGACGATACAGACGGATTAACGAAACAGTTACCGAAGAAGTAATTGCAAAACACCTCGGCGGAGAAATCAGCATTGGTCTTATCCCTACTCGTAGGGATAAGACTTGTTCTTGGGGTTGTATTGATGTCGATAATATCATTTACGGCAAAGATCCAACCCCAGTTATTAAAAAGATTAGAGAAAAAAAATATCCATTGATGCCATACCGTTCCAAAACGGGTGGCTTACATTTAGTATTACATATTCAAGGTTCTGTACTAGCTGCAGACATGAGAGCAAAAATTAATGAACTTGCATCTGATTTAGGTTTTGGTGGCGAGGGTGCAGATAAATTTCCAGCAGAGGACGAAATTAAATGGGATCCACAAAAAAATGAATGGCGTACAGGTAAATGTTTAAACATTCCTTATTTCAATTCCGATACAACTACACGTTATGCATTAAACAATGCAGGACAAGCTTTAGACTTTGAAGACTATGTAGAATTTGTAAAACAATTTAGAGTTACTCCAGAACAGTTTAAAAAGATTGAGATCGCGAAGCCCAGTAATACAGATGAAGAGTGGGATCAATACCCTCCTTGTGTTCAAGGTTTTATTAAAGAGGGTGTGGGTGAGGGAAATAGAAATAATGCTTTATTTAACATGGCTGTGTTAGCTCATCTTAAAAACCCAAAAAATCTAAGACAAGAAGTATACAAGAGAAACGAAACTGTTTGCAAGCCACCTATTCAAAACGATTCAGAACTAGAAGAGATTATCAATGGTATTAAAGAACAAAGTTATTTTTATATGTGCAATACACCTATTGCTAAAAAGTTTTGTAATAAGGAATTATGTAGACAACGTAAGTTTGGTATAGGACCCGAACAGTACCAACCTAGTGTAGAGTTGTTTGAAAAATTGGATACAGATCCACCTATCTATTACTTAACGATTGAAGGTAAACAAGTAACGATTACAGGCCAACAACTTACTCAACAGCAATTATTTGGTACAGCATTGTTTGATCAAGCAGATATGGTTTGGGATGCAATTAAACCAAAAGATTTTAAAATATTTTTACGTAAACTAAAAGACATGCAAAAGGTAATTGAAGACACACAAGATTCTAAAGCACATGAGTTTGAATATTATGTTAGAAAGTTTTTTCAAGACGAAGAACCTGGAGATGATATTTCACAAATTGAAGCTGGTTATATTTTTCTTGAAGAGGATTGGATTTATTTTAAATTAGAAACCTTTATGGATTTCATGGTTAAAAACCGTCAAAACAAAAAGCGTAACGAAATGATTCATTACTTGAGAACAGGTGGTGCACAGAATGTTAAAAAGAATAATACGCGGATGTGGAGGGTGAAGAAACCATCAACCATTCAAATTAAAGATCGTAAAGTAGATTTTAAAAAACATACCGCGACTGATGACAACATACCGTTTTAAAACAATTAAACTTTTTGGTCCACCTGGAACAGGTAAAACAACTACCCTATTAAATAGAATAGAGAAGTATATTGAAAGAGGAATGGATCCAAAAGATATAGCTTATTTTAGTTTTACCAAAAAAGCAGTCAGTGAAGGAATCGAAAGAGCTAAAATTAAATTTAATTTACAAGATGATGACTTACCTAATTTTAGAACCATACACAGTTTTTGTAGACAACAATTTTCAACCACACCTGTATTAGACGAAGACATAGATATTAGAGAGTTTCAAACCTCTATGGGTAATATTTCTTTAGAATTTGATGATACTTATGATGGACATCGAGTAAGAAAAAACTGGGCTTTACGTATTTATGATAAAGCAAGAAATATGATGAAAGATCCTTTGCTTGTGTATCGTAGAGAGAATGTTAAACGAATTGGTATAGACAAGTTTAAAAACATTATACGTTTGTACGAAGAGTTTAAACAAGAACATCGTGTAGACTTTACCGATATGTTATCTAACTTTATAGATAATGGACAAGCTCCTACTTTTAAAGTGATGATCATAGATGAAGCGCAGGATTTAACTCCTTTACAATGGAAGTTTGTTTATAAACTAGGAGAAAAAGCACACAGGATCTTTTTAGCTGGGGATGATGACCAGGCAATCTATGCTTGGAACGGTGCTGATGTACAGGCTTTTCAAGACTTTCCTGGGCGGGATGTGGTCCTGAAATACTCTCACCGATTGAACAAACAGATATTTAGTTTTTGTAAATTACTACAAAATAAAATTACAGATAAAAAAGAAAAAGAATTTGAACCAGCAAATAAGTTACCTGGACAGATTTTGGCTTTTAAAAATTTTCAAGAAATACCTTTCAAAGCATTTACAGGTAAATGGTTTTTGTTATCTAGAGTAAGAGAAGGAGTTAGGGTTTTAGAGGAAGAAGCTAGAAAATATGGAATATACTTTCAAAATCAAAAAGGTAAAAAATCATTTGATATCAACCAATATAGAGCTATTCAGTTATGGGAAGATTTAATTACAGGAGGAAAGATTAAAAAAGAAGATATTGAAATTTTATATATGTTTATAGAAGAGGTAGCGTATGGTTTTAGAAAATTAGATACAAAAGCTTGGAGAGATATTGATCCGAATCTGTTAATGACTTATGAAGACCTAACCGTATTTGGTGGATTGGATCCAGCTAAAGAACGCACACCTTGGTGGGAAGCATTAAATAGAAAGTTTAACGACCGTCAAAAGAAATATTTTTTTAGAATGCAAAATCAAAATGTAGATTTAACTACTAAAGCNAACATTATCATAGATACCATTCACCAAGTCAAAGGTGGAGAAGCAGAGAACGTAGTGCTGTTCGCATACGCAAACTTTCCTACTGACTTTGACAATAAAAAAACAAAACTAAAACCCAATGAAGCAAGAGTTTGGTACACGGGAGCTACCAGATCTAAACAAAATTTATTTTTATTAGGAACGAAACATAAATATTCTTTCCCTTTAACAAGGGTATACAATCAATACATGGAGATGGAACACGGTGGGTAGAAACAAATTGTTAAAAAAATTAGCAGATGCCAGGTATAATTCTACTTTATCTGGTTATTTAAAAAATTTATTTACGGCAGCTAGACGTAGATGCAAACACTCCGCTTATAGAAAAAGAAAAAAAATATATTTTAATTTAGCGATTGATGATTTTTATCATGTTTTTTGGAATCAAGTAGAAACCTTAGGTGGTATTTATTGTGCTTATACAGGTGCACCTATGACCCATGTTAGAGGAAAAGGAATTGTGAAAACCAATATATCTTTGGATCGAATCAATAACAAAATTGGTTACACAAAAGAAAACATTATTTTTTGTACCGCAGCGTTTAATGATTTAAAGGGCCAGGTGACAATTGAGGCTTGTCAAAAAATCTTAGAAGTGTATAAAGAACGAATCGGTTACATAGAGGAGGAAGATAGAATATGACAATTAAAGAAGCGTTGGAACGTTCCTTTCCAACTTTAAAACAAGAAGGTGGAGATCATTACACAAAGTATTTGATACAACCTTATAAATTTATTACGAAAAATAACTTATCTTTTTTTCAAGGCAACATAATTAAATACGTCATGCGTTACAAAGATAAGAACGGTGTGGAAGATTTAAAAAAAATTATTCATTACTGCGAGTTAGAAATAGAAAACTTAAGAGATAAATAAAGTGATTAACAAAGTAAATTGTTTCGGTAACGATATTTATCTACCTGCTTGTGATGATTTCATTCAATCATCTATTAAAAATACAGGCGGTTGGGAAAAGAAAATACATGAATGTTATTCTTCGTTTCTTACAAAAGATTCAGTAGTAATAGAAATAGGAGCTCATGTTGGAACTCATACGGTGGCTATGGCAAAACTATGTAAGCATGTCTATACCTTTGAAATACAAAGATTTTTAAACCAATTATTAAATTTTAATGTAATTAATAATGGTTGTTATAACGTGACAACTTTTTTTGAGGGGATTCATAATTACAACGCTGTAAAACAAGTAGAAGAACTTGACTACACCAGGGTGTTTAACACAGGAGCTCTTACTATTGAGTCTTTGCATAAACCATGGGGTTATCCAATCATGGTTACAAAAATAGATACAAAGTTTAATTATAGGTTTTTAAATAGATTAGATTTACTTAAGATCGATGCAGAGGGTGTGGAAAGAGATATTATTAAAGGTGGATTACAAACCATACGAAATTTCAAACCAAAAATATTAGTAGAGTTTGATGGTGAGCCCGATAAAAACGAAATGAAACAAATGCTTCCAGAATATCAATGGGAGGATGTCATAGATCATTATTTAGACATTCCAAATAACATGATGTTAGGAACTGCAACATGATGAAACCAACAGAGTTTAAATTTGACTTTTATGGGAAACTAAAACATTTTGGTGTTCAATTTGAAAACATCGTTGATGTTGGTTGTTTTCAAGGAGATTGGACAGAACGTGTTCAGAAAGTTTATCCAGATGCTAATTATTATTTAATAGATCCTAACGATCACCATAAAGATAAATGTGAAAAGCTTGGAACTTTTATACAAGCTGCTGTTGGATATAAGGAAGAAGAAAGAAAATTTTATTATTACGAAGAACATTCTGCTACAGGTAATTCTTTGTATAAAGAAACATCTAACGCAGTACCTTATGAAAAGGTTGTTACAGCAAAACCGTTGTCTGCCTTATTACCTGATCAAAAGTACGATGTAATTAAAATGGATGTCCAGGGTGCAGAGTTAGAAATTATAGATGGGTCCTTTGATTTATTTAGTAAAACTAAATTTGTCCAATTAGAGTGTCCTGTACATCATAACAATGTGGATGCACCAAGATTTGAACATTACATTAATTTTATGGCTAATTGTGATTTTAAAGTATTTGACATTGATAATATATTTTATAATAAAAAGTTAATAGGAGTTGATTTTATTTTTGTTAATAAAAAATTACCAAAAATCACACCGCTAGAAAACGAAAAAATAATTTACGAAAGCTACGCCAATGTCCCATCAACTTAATTTTTTATTTCAACATTCAGATTGGAAAACTCCTGAACACTTTCCTGATTTAACAGGTGCTAAGACATTAGCTATCGACTTAGAAACTAGAGATCCTAATTTAAAAAAACTAGGATCTGGATGGCCTAGAATGGATGGTGAAATCGTAGGAATTGCAGTCGCTACAGCAGATTTTAAAGGTTACTTTCCTATTGCGCATGCCCAGGGTGGCAATATGGATCGAAATATGGTCCTTAAATGGTTGAAGAAACAACTGTTAAGCGATGGTATTAAACTATTTCATAATGCTAGTTACGACGTGGGTTGGTTACGAGCTTATGGATTTAAGATTAATGGCCGTATTATTGATACCATGATTGCTGGAGCATTAATTGATGAGAATCGATTTAGCTATAGTTTGAACGCGCTAGCCAAGGAATATCTAGGCAAACTAAAAGCAGAAACAGAATTAAATGAACGTGCAGCAGAGTGGGGTGTGGATGCAAAAGCAGAACTATGGAAACTACCTGCGCAGTATGTTGGTTTCTACGCAGAACAAGATGCTCAATTAACCTGGGAGCTATGGCAACGATTTCAACATGAGATTAATAAACAATCGTTAAATGATATTTTTGATATTGAGATGGATTTATTACCTATCTTAATTGAAATGAAAGAGAAGGGTGTAGCCGTAGATTTAGAAGGCGCAGAAGGTTTAAAAAAAGAATTTATGGATCGTGAGAAACAGGAATTAGCGAAAATAAAAAAGCTAACGAATCTTGACGTAGACATTTGGGCTGCTAGGAGCGTAGCCCAGGCGTTTGATCGTAAAGGTGTTGATTATCCTAAAACCGAAAAAACAGGAGAACCTAGCTTCACCGCTAATTGGTTACAGAACTGTCAACATGAGCTTGCAGGACATATCCGCCAGGCACGTGAATTATCAAAGTTTCATTCAACCTTTATTGATTCTATTTTAAAACATCAACACAAAGGCAGAATACATTCAGACATATTTCAATTAAGAGGTAATGGTGGAGGAACAGTATCAGGACGATTAAGTTATGGAAACCCAAACCTACAACAGATACCAGCTCGTAATAAAGAATTTGGTCCACGAATTAGAAGTTTGTTTTTACCTGATAAAACACATTGGGGTAGTTTTGATTACTCTCAACAGGAACCAAGACTTGTAGTTCATTTCTCATCGCTTGTGGAAGGTGGTTATCCTGGAACGGAAACATTAATTAAAGCATATGAGAATGAAGATGCTGACTTTCATCAAACCGTTGCTGATATGGCAAACATACCAAGGTCCCAAGCGAAGACCATAAACTTAGGATTGTTTTACGGTATGGGAACGAATAAACTATCAAGAGAATTAGGAATTGCAAAAGAAGATGCTCAAGACATTATATTACGATACAATCAAAAAGTTCCGTTTGTTAAAAAACTCGCTGAAAAAGTTATGGGCACTGCTGACACGAGAGGTCATATCTACACGTTGTTGGGAAGACAATGCCGTTTTAATCTTTGGGAACCTAACACGTTCGGGCTTAATAAGCCGATGCGGGAGGAAGACGCTGTCGCTCAGTTCGGTCGTAAGAACATCAAAAGAGCCATGACGTACAAAGCTCTGAATAGACTTATTCAGGGATCTGCAGCTGACCAAGTTAAAAAAGCGATGGTAGATTGTTATAAAGAAGGCTTTTTACCTTTAATACAAATACATGATGAACTATGTTTTTCAGTAGATACAGACGAAGATATATTAAAGATTAAGAAAATTATGGAAACTTGTGTTAAGATGAGTGTACCTTCAAAGGTCGATTGCGAAATAGGACCTAACTGGGGTAAAACAAAATTAAGACAAGTAAATGAAAAATAAAAATTTTAATTTAGGTATTTGCCCCAAGTGTAATGAGTATACTCATTTTCATATTTTAAAAAGAATCAGTCAGTCCTCCAACATTATGTTATGTGAACTCTGTAAAAAAGAAGTCATGCAATACATTAACGGTAGTGTTAAGTACGAAAGTGTTGATATGAATTTTTTTGCTAGAATGGGTACGGAAGAATAATTTAGAGCAAAAGATATCCTTAAAGGAAAAACACTTTTACGGTGAGTTGCCTTGTTTACTTACGATGCAAACAAATGATTCTCTAAATGATTTGCATCAAGGCGTTGTCGAACTTGATCTTCCAATTGAAGAGTTCTTACGATTCTCTTCACTTCTTGGCCGATTTCGTTCATTTCAGTTGTAACGTATTCGTTTTCAAACCAAAGTTCATTCCACTTTGCTTCTAAGCGCATTTTTCTCGCCACTAACTGAGACGGTGACATCATTATCAACCTCCTCTATAAACAGATAAAGTCGATCTTTTCGATACGCATCTTCTTTAAAGGTCTGCGTTTGACCAGACTTTATCAAGTTAAGAAAACGTGTCCAGGCTTCGTCTTCGGTTTCTGCTGGGACTGTACCCTTGTGATAGACACCGAGATATCTAACATGGCATTTAAACGTTTTCATAGACATTATATAGCAAAGATAAGCAAATAATCAAGACTCTCTCTGTTTTGACTCAATGCACCAAAGCTCCCCTTGTGTAATTTTAAGACCATTTTTATCAAAATAAGCGCGTAATTCAAGCCCTTTTCGTTTACCTGCTGCATCGCATGCTTCTAATGATCTATAATGAACCACAGGATCCTCCCAAAAATTAACACAGGATTCTCCCCATTGATTATTATCAAGGAAACAGATTAAACCGAATAAAGCAAATAATTTCATGTGTTCATGCTACCATTAAATTAATAATAAATATACCTTGACATTTTCCTATCTTATCTTATCTATACAGTAAAGGAGAAAAAAAATGAAAACAGTCAAAATGAAAAAAATACCTAAGGTTGATAACAAGATGAGTACTCAATCGGTGGTACAGCTAGTAGATTGGTTAGAGGAATTACAGAATCTAACACAAGCGATGGCAAGAAAAATAATAGAGTTACGAGAAGACAATTCTAAACTTACTCTGATCGTAAAACAATTAGATGAAAGGATGCAAAGCTATGAGCGACCACAAACCAAACACTAAAATGAAAACGTTGTTGATACGTATCCAGGACACCAAAGATGTTATTGATATGTGGGACATCGCTATTCAAGATTATTTTAATTTTGGTAAAGATCTTTTAAGTGAGTACGTACAAACGTATCCAGAGTTAAAAGAAAAATTTATGGAAAAAAGACGTATCAGTCCGATTCGTATTCGTGCTAGTGCAGACAGGCCGTGCACAATACAATTTACGGACGGTGATTTTTTCAAACAAATCTTAGAAAAGCAAAAGACAGATCGGTTAGCTTCTAAACTTATGGAACAATCTTCACCTGATCAGAAACTTGCAGAAATTATGAGGGACCGATGGTACGACACCGTAGTGTAAAAGGTTATGATGTAGATGGATATTATATCGACTCTACAGGTATTACAATTATTTATAAAAACAAAAGAGGGAGAACCAAACATGTTAAACTCACGAACAAGTAATAAA
>JGI11772J19994_1000057_pt1 | contig 22419 bp, 20 predicted proteins | sample Etolagsurwater0m_FD_19994 | JGI IMG/M metagenome (IMG submission 19994) | reverse complement strand
GTGGGGGCTTCGGCCAGCATGCCGGCTTCTTCACGGAATGCCATTTCTTGGTTCTCAAGAATAGCAGCCGTCACAGCGCGACGATGGTTATCTTTGATGGCGCCAGCAGACTCTTCGTTCAGAACGGGAGCCCACTTCTCCATCAGTTTGTCATAAGACACTTGTACAGTCATTGTTGTACTCCTTACTTATTGGATTTCTTAATTGCGTTAAGGTACATATCCATCACGCTAGAAACTTCGCGCGATTGATCTGCTTCCCAATCTTCAACAATCTCTTCTTCACTCTTCACTTCTTTCTTGAAGTAAGACTCTTTCACAGTTTTCACCTTTTGTGCGAAAGTTTCTTCGTCTTCAAAGTCAAGAGACTCAACAAGAGACTTGAGTTTTTCTACTTGAGTTTCTGCAAGGTCACGAGCAGCTTCACGGATTACAGCTTCGCGCATGTAAGCCTCAAGCGTTTCGTTCATTGCAAGAACGTCAGCAGTTTGAGCATTGAGTTTTTCTTCAAGCTCTTCAACTTGCTCAGCAAGTTCATCAACTAGGTCAATCTTGGACTCAGGCACTTCGATGTAAGACTCAAGGAACAGGTCCTTCAGTTTGCCCATGAAATCTTCAGCGATTTCAGTGCGCAGACCAGTCTCAACAGCGAGTTTGTTTTGCTCCATCCAATTTTCAACAACGTAGTTGAGGTAGCTATCAACTTTCTCAACAAGGTCTGTGCGCGTAGCGTCCAGTTCTTCGTCGAGGCGAGTTTGATATTCATCTTCCAAGCGCTGAATTTCTTCAGACAGCTTAGAACGAATAGCCGTTTCAAAGATCACAGCAGTCTTCGCTTTGAACTCATCAGACAATGTTGCTTCGCTTTCAACAAGTGCATCAAGCTCGTCGGTGTAAGAGAACTCAGGAAGCTCAATGGCTTCTTCGTCATCCAGATCGACTTCTTCTTGCATCTTGCTGTACATAGCAGTCAGTTGGTCTTTTTTCATACCAGCCATCTTGCCATACATAGCGTTGAGCATTCCTGCTTTGGTCTTCGGCATCGGATCTTGCTTTCCGGTATCCCCTTTACGAGCGGGAGCCTTCTTAGTAGTATCCGTCTTGTCTACAGACGCAATTGAATCTGCCTCAGTACCTACAGGCATCTTCGCAGCACTAGCTTCCTCGATAGACTCATCGACCGGAAGCTCAACATGTTGGTCTTGATCAGACATATGTTTTACTCCTTAAAGTTTGATTTGAGCTGTGAGAGGAAATTCTTGTACTCGCGAACTTGCGTCTCGTAGAGATGCTTTTTCGGAGCGGCTTTAATTTCAGTCTCCATCTTCTCAATTTCTTGTGCTTGAATGACACCGTTATTCCATACCCATTCGACACCTTCCATAATTCCATTAACAAAGGCTGCAGGTGCAGAAGGATCTTGTACGATATCGACAGTATTTAAAATAAAGTCGTCACGCACATACATAGTGCCATTTCTTTGCTCAAGACTACCCATACCACGAGTTGACACACCTAGTTGAACACCGCCATCAAGTAGACCTTTTACAATCTTACCCATTGGAGTATCCAATATTTGTGCCTTTCCAACCACATCATTGCCTTCCCATTGAAGCCCAGTGATGAGGTGAGAAACTTTGTCCAAGTTGATAGTAGGTCCGTCGGGGTGATTCAACTCACCCACCGAACGCTTTTTAGCAACTTGATCGGTCATGTATTTTTCTACTGCTCGCTCCATGATTGTGCGAGGGTATACACGACCGTTACGATTCTTTTGTTCCGCTTGTGCAAAGATGCCTTCAATCATATAGGACTTAGTACCGTCGCTCTTCGCTTCGGTAATAACTTCTAGTCCGTTGTCAATGTATTCAGCAATGAGTTTCATCTACATTTCCTTTGCAAAAGCCACACCCATCTTCTCTGCTTCTTTTTGAGAACGATAGGTGTCCAGTTTGTCACCGTCAATATAAACAGTGAATCCTTTACTATCTTTGTGAACCATCACAGAATGACGATTCACTTTTTTATCGAAGACATGTTCGCCTGGCGGCATTTTGCCCTTTGCTTCGCGAAGTTGTTTAAATGTCTTCATTTAAATTGTTCCAGTTTAACTACAAAACAATGCCATTTTCCAGAAATATGCATTTTGTCTGTTGCAATTCTGTTAAAGTAATTTACTTGATCTTTGCTCAAATTACCTTCACTTTCGACTACAACTGCATTTCTTCCATATGGCACAAACTTTCTTAAAACTTCTTCTATCCTGTGATAAGTCATACTTCTATACACAGGAAAAAATCTTTCTAAAATTACATTATCAAAATAAGTTTTACAATTGAAAATTTCAAAATCGTCTTGTAAAACGTCATTGCAAATGTAATGTATATCTACCCCAAGTTGCTCTCTGATTGCTTTACAACAATCATACTGATCAACCCACTCAACAGAACTCATGATAATTCTTGAAGCTCTGTGAGGAGCAGAAGGAATTAGATTGTTCACATATTCTAAATGACCTGCTGCACTACCTATATTTAAGTAAGCCCCCGCCTTGTCAAATTTATGTAACGTTCTAATTACCATTTCTTTAAATTTAATCAGATCAATATGTACACGAGGATTCATATATTGAACTGTACTAAAGTTGTCGGGCTCAAGATACCGACTTTTATTTGCCATAACTTCGTACATATGAGCATTGGCAACTTTAGTTATAAATTTTTCATCTATATTCATAATGTTATTAATTATTTATAAAAATTTATTTTTCAGTGTCTTCTTCTTCGTCGTCGAAGTCTTCATCATCAAGATCGATTTCTTCGTCATCATTTTCAACTTCATACTCATCAGCAGACGCTTCTTCAGGTTCTTGACCCAGTGAAGCGGCAATTCTTGATTTTGCTTGATCAAGCGTATCTTGCAAACGGTCGCCAACGACATCGTTAAAATGACGCTCAGCTTGTGTAAAATTTTGATCTTCAATTGCTTTTATTAGATCAGCAATTGGTTGCGAATCGGTTTGGATAGGCTCTGCCTCAAGTTCATCAATTACAGTATCTTGTGCTTCACTCATAACTATTCCTCTTTTTTGTTATCATCAGGTACTACTTGAACGGGAACAGGCTTGGGCTCGGGTGGAGCCGCTTGCTGCGCCTTCTCTTCTTCGTCTGGGATTTCACCAGACTTCATTTCTTTGTCTATTTCTTTTTTCATGTTATCGATGTCTTCGTCAGACAGTCGCATAACATTTCTCATTACCCAATCTTTTGAGTAGTATTCGCCAACATATTGTGTGATTTCGTTCATCACACCAATACGCTCACGAAGAATTTCCATCTCTTTCAACTCAGTAAAGTGATTGTCTTTTATGAAGTCGATATAGATGTTATCTTTCCACTCTTCCCAGTCTTGCTCAGTGATAACACCCTTGAGAATAAGTTGCTTCTTAAGAATTCCAAGGAAAACCCATGAGAATCGTCTACGAAGTCTATCAACAAATTTCTGGAACTTTACTTCGTCTCTGCTAATTTCAGTAGAACGACCAAGCGAAAACTGGGCTTCTTGCTCTAGCCTATTGACAGGCACATTCAAAGAACGATATAATCTTTTCTGGAAATAAATGATGTCATCAATCTGCCCAAGATTTTCACCACCAGGCAGTGTGCTAATCTCAGTGCCACGCCCGTTCTCACGGCGAGGTAGCCAGAAGTCTTCAAGCATTGACATGTGCTTGCGATCATCTTTAATCTGACCAGTCGTCGCGTCATACACAAGCTTATTGCGATACTGAGTCATGATATCTTTCATGTACTGCTCAGCTTTACCGCGAGGCAAGTTACCGACATCAATATAGAAGATACGACGCTCGGGTGCGCGAGCAAGACGATAGATGACCAAGGAGTCTTCCATCATGCGAAGCTGGTTAATAGGCTTCAGCGCTTTGTGCAGATGCGAGACAACTTTCTTTTTAGTTTCGTCTAGAAGACCAGAAGTTACATAGCTAATCGAATCGTTCGACAGCTTAACACCTGTCTGTGTCTGACCAGGCTTGTCTTCGTAGATATAATACTCATCAACACTGTCAACAATCTTTACACCAGTTTGCGGATCTTTTTTGTACTTGACTTGGCGAACCTTACGAATCTTGACAGAATCAATGTTACGAATTTCTTGAATACCCGCTTTGGGGCTTGCTTCGTTAACAAGCAGATGGTGATAGATTCTTCCATCAACATACCACGATCTAAAAATCTCGTGACCAATTTCATTAAAGCGAAGCATACCTACAATGGTTTCAAATTCTTCGCGAATTTGATCTTTAATCTTTTCGCCTGCTTCGATATCGTCAAGAGAAATTTCTACAGATGACTGAAGTTCAGATGCCGAAATAGTTTCGTTTACAATTTCGTCGATAGCCATATCGACTTCGGGATGCATTGCAACACCACGATAACGCGAAATTAGATGATGGTTATCTTTCGCCTCATCACCTTCCATATTAATATACTGCCCAAAGTGTCCGGCTGTCGCAGTGACATATCCAGAACCGTCTGGGTCAGTTGGGGGCACGACAGATTGGAGCTCCTGTTTGCCCTTATCATCTTTTTTCGCTCTTTTGATTTCAAAACCAAAGAGTCTTATACCATTATCGTATTCTGCCATGATTTTCCCTAAAAAATATACTGAGGAGCCCGTGAAGACTCCTCAGTATTTAGACCGACCTTAAGATGTGGTATTGCTTTCCCAATACTGGTAAGCAAACGTAACATCAAAAACTTCGATCTGATCACGAGTGTCATAGTCAAGAGCGATAGTACCAACAGTGGTCGGGAATGCACCTCTGAAAGTGTAACGCTTGATTACAGACTCGTCACGATCCAGTTGATCAACAAGCAGGTCCGCTTGATAGTCAATCGGATTCGTCAGACCGGTATTTGCTGCGTGAGCATTGATACCATTCATCCAGCGCTCCATTGCGTCACGAACTTCGAAGTCAGTATCGTTAATGATGGTGACTGTCCAATCTTCGAACGTGCGATCTCCTGCTACCTTCAGTTCACGACCGCGAAACGGTACGGGAAAAGAGTTAGTCTGAGATTGCGGAAGCTGAGCAGTTTTGCAAAGGAACGATGTCAATTCGACATCGCCCCCCGCATATGCTGGAAAGTTGATGGTCGCCTTGAACATGTTCGGGCGCGCACCACCACCTCTCAGCTTTGATTTAAAATCATCAATTCCTAGTAATGCCATTTCTTATACTCCTGTGCGCTTAAACAATCCCGACGACTTCATCGAAGTCTACGCCAGTTCTAACCGCTACGAAGTTCAAAGTAACGTAGTTGATAGAACGTGCAGGCTTCACGAAGACCGAAGCGACAAATTGGTTGTTATCAATGATATTCGGTGTGTTGTTTGTTTCATCACACACCACACGGAAATCAGTGATACCGCGTCGACCCTTAATCTCTCTCAAGAAAGGCTCGACAATGTTAACGAACTCTGCTCTTGTGAATTCATCATTAAATTCGAACATAACATTCTGTGCAGCTGCTTTGATTGCGCGTTCCATCACCAAGAACAGGCGACGAACGTTGATGCGATCAAATGCAGATGGGCGACCAAGTTTAGTCTTATCACCAAATAGCAGAATACCCTGACCAGGCAGATTCACAATCGGGTTGACCCCCGCTTTGTACAGCGTGTCTCTTTGAGACTTAGAAGCATTGTACGCAAGCGAAGTTACACCGAAGTATTGCCCACGACGCTGACCTGCAGGCGAGAACCATGGTGCGCTACTGTTGTCAGAAGCAGCCATAATACCAGCAGTTGCGGGAGCAGCAGGGATAAACACATATTGGTCTCTATACTTATCATAGACTTTAATGTAATTATTGTCTAGAATAACATATGAAGAAGAATTTATTGTGCTAGACCATGTCTTCGTGTTTGTCACAAGTGTATTAGTATTTGTCTGATTCACGACAATGTTACGAGAAGGCGATGCTACCACCACGCAGTCTTTTCTCTGAGTGCTAGCGATTGTAGCAAGATAGTTAATTATCGTTGTTTGATCAGCGTCTGCTTGCAAACCAGGAGCAATCAAGAAATCTACCTGAATGTTATCGGGATCATTGTACAGATCAAAACCAGTTTGATAATCGCCAACATCTAGTGCAACATGAACACCACCGCCCAGCGAGTAGTTTTGAACATTTGTAGAACCAGGCCCACTAAAAGAAGCAGCTCCAGTAATGCCCGTAAACTCAGTCGCGAGACTAGCTCCCCAAACATAATCAGATTGGTTGTTCAGAACATCCAAAATATAGTTTGTAGAACCATCTGATTTTTTCGCGTCAGTTGCGAGAGACAGGTAAGGGAACGTTTCAAGAATCGTGCCAGGAGTACCTGTGATTTTACCGTCTTCGTCGTAAACAACTGCGTGAACTTCGTCGTATGCTGTAGCAGAGCTAAGCGCAGACACATAAGAAGATGTTGATGGTGCACCATCAAAGAGTGCAAACATATTCACACCGTCGACAGTCCAGTTTTCAAACGCGCTGTCGCTTGTAGACTGCGGGCAGATAGAAACCTTGATGCTGTTTCCTAGTGTGCCAGGATACTTAGCAACAATCTTGTTAGCCGTCAGAGTCTGAGCGTTCCAGTTATCAAGATTCCTGACAACAGGTGCAGAACCAGCAGCACACGCATTGGTGTCAGAATCGCCGATTACGCGAGTGACAAAAGAACTGCCAGAATATTTGAGGAACATAGCCGCAGACAGAAAGTCAGAGACATCTGCTGCAGAATCTGTAGAAGGAGATCCAAAAGTTGAAACAAGCTCTGCTTCGTTACCTATACGAATAGGCTGTTCAACAGGACCCCAATTGAAGTCTCCTACCAACGCGCCCGTAGTGGTTGTCACTGCCGGCACAACACCTGACAGGTCGAATTCCTTTACGATAATGTTGGGAGACTCAGATGGTATTAATGCCATGGTCGTGTCCTTTTTTCGTTAACATATGATAAGAGAACATAATACGGAAGATTCACATTATTTATTTATAAAATGTATGTTTTCAGTACACATCTTCCCATATTTGCCATGGATCGTATTTCATTTTATCCTGCTCTTCAATTTCTTTTATCGCATCGCTTCCGTCATCAACAAAACCAAAAGGCACGATTGCGTCTTCAATTTCTCTCATTTGGTTTTCAAACATCATTTGTTTTAGATTGATGTCTGTCATATCTGCAAACATTTGAGTGGCGACAAAATAACCAAGCATGACAAGATTCATCATCAGATCGTCATGGTTGCCATCACTTGCTTCGTATGATTGCCCTTTCGAGACGAAAGTAGAGACTTCTAGAATAGTTTCCTCGTCACATATATCAAGTTTCTGTTCTTCAAGTAAGTCTTTAATACCTGAGCAACCAAGCCGCTTGACTTTACGATTCATTTCAATACCAATTGCGTTTGCTTTGACAGCAGACTCAACGTGAACATTCTCATATTCAAGGTCGTAATACAATCCATTACACACTACGGAACCTTGATCGTTTGACTCAATGATCACATATGCATTATTGTAGACTTTCGCAAACTTATAGATAATATCAGGGAAGAGTATTGGAGAGATACGGTTATTCCGATACACTGCTACCTGTTTAAAAGGTCGCTCAGATATATCGATGACATTAAATGTCGAATAGTCCTGTCCTCTTCCTTTCGCTACGTCGACCATCATGAGATATTCGTGCTTCTCTTTGGTCTCTTCGTAGATTTTTACATCACCCCCTTCAAGAATTTTCTTAGGTGGTTTTGCTCTCAGACCAAGCAGAGTTTCTGCATTGATCAGAGTATCGCCTGTCCCAAAGAAGGTGTTACCAAACTCTTGGTCAAACTGCATTTGTGAAGTGTTCGCGATTGTTTGACGCTTCCACTCTTCGTCTCTTCCAGGTACGTCCCACCAGTTGACTGTAAACGCTTTGTATTCGTTTGTCTTCTGAACCGCACCTTCCCAAATCTTGTGAAAAGTATTACCTATTCCGTTCGCCGTAGATGTGATAATAACTTTGGTGTCTCTACCCGCCGATATAACGGGATACGTCGAAGTATAAAACTCATTTGCTCGCTCAACAAAAGCAAACTCATCAAGAAATAGTAAGTTAACAGACATACCACGAATAGAACTGCCAGAAGTAGCAGCAGCAATAATCCGAGAATTATTTGAAAACTCAATACTACCTTTGTTAAGAGCCCTACAACCTGGTTGCAAAAAGAAGGGTAAGTTTTCCAGAGCCAATGTAACACGAGCAAGCATCTCCCTCGCAGTAGCACCTTTGTTTGCTAACACGGCGATAGTTTTTTCGGGGTGAAAGATTGCATACCAAAGCAGATAGACAACAGAAGAGATAGATTTACCAGACTGACGACAAGCAAGAACAATAGAGAATCGATTACCGTTGAAGTGATCGAACATCTTTTCTTGGTAAGGATACAAGTTGAAATTGACAAGACCATTGTCAAGTGATATAATCTTTACATAATTTCTTGCAAAATATGCAGGATCACGCATACACTTCGCATACTCACGAACTTCGTGTTCAGTCCATTGCTGTTGAACACCGTCCGCTTTTACATTGATATTGCCTAAGTAGTGTCTTTGATCATTCATCCGCAGGGCTAACATCAATCACCTTTTCATCATCATGTTTCATTAATAATCTTTGCAAGTCAGTAGTGCTGCCAATAAACACATTGTTATTGGTGATTGCCTTTTGGTCTTGTTTCTTTTCGTGTTGAGTAACTTCTCGCGTCTTTTTGTTAAGCTCCATAAGCTTATCATTAACATCAGAGATGTTTTTGATCATGTTCGAAAGAACTTCGAACGCGCGAGGATGTTCTGATTCGCGAGCGACTTCAATCATCAGATCAAGTGACTCTCTTCCCTTGTCTATTAGTTCGTAATAGGTTGCGCGGGAATAATCGTAGTCTGACTTGATATTCGGATCATCATCTTTCATACTGTTATTTATACTAACCGTTATTTGTTGTGAACAACAAATCCATTCGCAATGTAAGTGTCATTACCCGTCACACTCAAGCTATTGATTTTAACGTTTTTGATTTCAATGGCAATATTTTGAACTGTCGAAGTCGTATATTCTGTTCCATTCCAAACAATTAATTTATCGTTTTCTTGTATTTCTGTCAGGTCAAGCTCAGGATGTAGTTTACGCCCTGCTTCTAAATTAAAACATTTCCAACCTTGTGTTGTTAAGAATGGATGAGCGCCAGTCACAAACGGTACTGTGCTGCCCCATCCATACAGAGCAGAAGTTTTTTCGATAGAATGATTGCGCGTAACTTCATTGATCGACTTGTCTGCACCAAGTACTTTATCACCAACTTCAATTAATCGAATTTCTTTTCTAGTTCCATCAGTTAACGTGACAAAAGAATTTTCTGTAAAACAGTCTTCGTCAAGCTGACTACTTGAGCCTGGAGGAGGCGGATCAACAGGTGCTGTTACAGGCAAAGCATTCGCAACGGCATATAGCTCAAAGCGTTGTGTGTCTGTGTTCGAAGGATCTTCTACGTCTGTAATTGTAATGTCAACTCTTAACGTTCCTTCATTGCTACCAGATGTCGGCGCTGGCACTTCAAGATACCAGCCTCTGTTCGTCGACAGAGACAATTGCGTTCCTGTAGAACCAATAAACGTGCCTTTTGGTGTAGGTCCTGAAACGACCTGTGCTGATATGTTAAAGTTACCAACGGGCCCACTAGACACCCAAGTGCCAATCAACTCGCCACTGCTGCGGTCACCTCCTCCTGGATTCTCGCTGCCAATAGCATATACTTTACCATCGTTTTCAAATCTGATAATCGATCTTGCCACGCCCGCATCATACGCAGGTGGATCAGGATTAATATCGTAAACAAAGTCTTTACCAGCATCGATAAGAATATTAACTATCGAAGCTGGAGTTGCATCTGTTGTCGTAAATCCTACAGACGCTACAGGAGAAGCACCAGTTGATGTGGTGTATAATCCCATCGTATACGCATCGTTCTTAGTGTCTGCGTTAATTGCAGTGACAGTGTTGAAAGCACCTGCATTCGATGTCACACTGACTGATCCTGCATAGCCACTTGTAAAATCATCAAACACCGATTGATTTGCAAAATTCAAAATTGTTCCTGCGCCTATCGTAGATGTGACTGGTGAACTCATTGTAACTTGAGTATCCCAAACACCTGTGACTGTCCCAGATATTGAAGCGTTATCGCATGCCATGCCAACTGTAATTCCAGCTGTGCTTGCAAGATTAATAACAGAAGTTCCGGATGAAACAGCCGAAGATACTGATGCTCTTTTAACATCAGATACTCTATAATAGTAAGTGCCGTCTTCAATACTTGAGCCGCCTACAGTCCAAGTAATAGTTCCGCCTTCGTTTGGTGTAGTTGTGCTTGCAGCAAGCGTAAACGTAGCAGCAAGATCGCTTAAAGTAAAGTTCGCGGTGTCGATTAGTGTACCGCCGCTTCCAACATAACCGCCACGCGACAGTGTTACAGTACCAGATAACACACCATCAAAAGCTGAGTTTGTTGTCGAAGTTCCAAGATTTACATTAAAAGAAGTCTGAGCCCCAGTGTATAATCTATAAATTTGTGTTGAACTGAATTTAGCCGCGGCCGCCCCAGAAATTTCATAAAACAAAGGCTCTGAAGGTCCTGCATTTGATGCTACATTAACAAGCAAATCGTCACCTTCAAGAATGTTTTGAATCGTCATCGTATATTCTTGCTTAGAAGTATCATTAATTGTAATCTGTGGCGAAACAGCTATAGCTCCGCTTGTTGGGCTTGTTGACACGCTTGCAATGAAAGCTTCTGTACCTTCTGATCGAATATCATTTGCGAGTGTTACTGAAAAAGATCCACTGCCTCCGGTTACGTTAAATGCCAAACGACTGTTTATATTTGCAAAACCACTAGTAAAATCGCCTTGTGAGAAAAGCTGAGTCTGTCCTGGTAGCCGCTGCCCTTCAAGCCAGTAATAATAAGTTCCGTCCGGACCAATAAACGTAAACGTTACTGTACCGCCTTCGTTAACAGAACTCGTATTTGGTGTAAGTGTATAAGTAATGCCCGCAATCGTAAATTGCTTCGACGCAAGCACCGATCCACCAGATACTGTATTATACATGTAAGCAATGAAATTTTGATCTACAACTTCACCACTGTCAGCAAAAGTGATTGAATTGGTGGTACCAGAGTCGTTAACAACTGAGACTGCTTCTCTGCTAGTGTTTTTTGGTCGCCCACCAAGAAAATCTAAATCGTTAGTTGTTACATTGTCGATATAAAAATAAAAAGTGCTGTCTTGAATGTTTCTGCCAGCTAGTTTAAATGTTACGGTGTCGCCTTCTCCAGCAACTGCAGGATTCATAAGAATAGAATATGTAGGTGCAGAATCAAAAATCGTGAAAGTATTGTTCGTACTTAACGGTGTAGGAGTATAGTTCGAATTTGTGACCGTAAGGGTTCCCGAAACTGGACCTGTGTATTCTTTAGTAGTGCCCAAAGGTATTACTAGATTTTGACTTGCAGAAGTCGCTACAATTGTGCCTGAAGTATTGAAAGCTAGTCGACTATCGGATGCTGCAGCGCCTGTAATTGCCCACGTTAAAGTGTCGCCAAAATCTTGTTCTGAAATTGTAAGAGGTGCAACAATACTCGTGCCTTCAATCGCAGAATCAATTGCATTTACAGCAAAGGGAGGAATGGTCTGTGAAACTGTAATTGTTGCTGAATCTTTTTTGATAGCGTCAAGTGTCTGAATAATTACTTTAAACTGTTCGTCACTGTCAACAAGATCATTATCAATTTGAGGCGTTATAGAAAACGACCCTGTACTTCCTCGAATAAAAAATGAAGCAGGCGCAGCAGCACTTGGAGGTGCAACTTTAAAATCAGAATCACTTGTAGTAACGTGTTGTACATAATAATATAATGTTGTGCTACCGCCGCTTGGGACATTTGTTCCCACAACATTAAAAGTAACAGGCGAACCTTCAGCGATAGTAGTTGCCGTAGGAGTCATAACATACGAAGAAATAACATCGTTTAAGTTGACTCTTTCAACACCTCGAGGTCTCAAATCATCGTCACGCAAAATAACATTAAACGAATGAACACCTTCACCTTCAACACTATCAAGCTTGGTGGTAATCGTAAATCTTCCAACCGCTTGACCAGCACTATCGTTTATGGGAAGATACTGCAAACTGTCTAATCGAGGAACAGTTCCCACAAAATCTGAATCGCTTGTAGTGAGATCAAGAACATGATAGTAAATATAACCAGTATTGTTAGGAATGTTTGTTCCGTTAACTTTAAAATTAATTATAGCGCCTTCGTTTGTGCTGTCAGGCGTTGCAAGAATTGTATATGATTCGTTGGCTCTTTGTTCAACTGCAGAATCAAGCATCAAAGAATTTACGGCAGAAGTCACAGCATCATTTATAGAAACTTCAGCACCGAGATACATTCCCGCAGGATGTGCAAAGAGTTTAAAGATATCTCTCCACTTTGCAATAGGAACACCTACGCGAACAAGAAGCGCAAATGTCTGATATAGTTCGTCATTGGTAAGATAGCGTAGCGAATCTGGTCCTATCTGAGAAGACTGTGTGTTGAGCGTAAATACATTTTCTTTTGTGTAACGAACTTCTGCGTCTAGCCCATAGAATGATCTGAAAAACCATTCGATTGCGAATTTTGTGCCTTTTGAACGAAACATCTGATTTGAAAAATTTGCAGCAGCCCTTTTCTCTGCTTCGGTGTCACCAAAGCCTTCGAAGTATGCTTCGCCTAAAAGAAACTCATCTTCAATAAACGAGAGAAGCGTGATATCAGTTTCATTAATATCACGAGTCGCAAAAAGATGATTTAATAATTCATTAGGATTGTTTTGATCTTGCCACTCATAGTAGCGAGAAAGAAGATTGATAAATTTTGGATATGACTGTGTAAAATGTTCAGGCAAAACATTTTCGATCTGCATTTCTCGCAGATTAAGGAATCTTCTTCTTTTGTCGAGAAAGCCTTTATGCATTACAATCTTCTTGTTTTTTACCCTTCAAGCTTCATAGCCGTAAGAGTAACTTGAACAGTGTCCGTAGAGCCGCTGAGATTCACGATCTTAAGCGGGATCGAACTTTTCACAGGTGAAGAATTATTAAAGCCAACGGGTGCTGGAGCAAGATTAATTGTTTGCGCACCAGAAGTCACAACTTCAGAGACAAGACCTATGTGGTCTGCTGGTGTAACTCCTTTAGCTCTTCCTTCATCAGCCGTTCTTGAAGCCGAGTCCGTATAAACTCTTACCCAAGCAGCTTTGTCTGTTTGAATTTTGTACAGAGCGTAGCCTTTGTATCCAGCAATCAGCGCTTCTGCAGAATCACTATTTGCAAGTGAAGCCGTAGTCACTGAAAAAGAATTGCGCACATTAATGTCAGTGTTGTAATAATTTAAGTATTCAATCACAGAGCCAGTAGTAGGAAGAGCGCCGTTGCTATCGTGATTCTGCAAACCATCGGTATCTTTGATTATACGATTTACGGTCAGACCGGAAACAGCATCTGTTAAAGAACCAAACTTGACATCACCAGTGGTGTCAATATTTCCACCGACGAAAAGATCATTGTTTACTGTTAAATCTTGAGCAACAACAGCATTATCGCCAGAGTCCGTAACGTTTTGTGTTACACCGACTAAGAAGTTTGCACGAGTGATTTTTTTCGTCGTCGCAGCCGAAACATCATTGACGACAAGAACATCGTCTGCCGCAATGTTTATTAGTTCGGACAACTCTGAAATTCTAATGTCTGCCATTTTGTTTCCTCAGCAATCTAGCAATATTTATAACGAAGCGCTTTGAGTAAGGGTTCCTGTCATGAACACATTGCCAGACGAATCAAATTTAACTTTCTTAACTCCGTTATATGAGAAGAATAGTTCGTTTGCGCTTTCAAACATTTCCCAATTATCTGTGGCAAAAATATTAAGCTTTAATCTTCCCCTAAACGGATTGACTTGCATATTCACACTAACATGAACATTATCATTACCAGAAGATGTGCTTGAAAGCAAAGGGAAATATGTCGAACTGTCTGCTACTGTTGTAATTACAACGTTTGACGCATTTGTTGCGCTAACGGCAGCAACGTTGCTGATGTTCGACCCGTCTCCAGAAAATCCACCAGACGCTAAAATACCAGTAACAGGATCATAAGTTAAATTAGCTTTAGTTGAAACACTATCATAACCAGTTTGCGTTGTACGCAACATAAGATAGTGTGTACCGGTCGAATCCGCAGCTTTCGCATCGACTTTTTCTGCAGCAGTTGCGACAGAAGTACTTGTTACACCTGTTAGACCTGAACCATCACCGAACAAAACACCGCGAACGATAAGATCGCTATCAACGGTTAGATCACCAGTCGCTGTTACACCATTAGCAGAATCTCTAATGTTGTCCAAATCGCCCAAAGATTCTATAGCAAGAGTTGCGAGCAAAGCATTTGCAGCATTAAATGCACTATCTGCAATCAAAGCAGCATCAGCATTTAAAGCATGAAGCGCATTGGTTGCATTTCCTGCACTGTCAGAAAAAATAGAAATTTGCGCAGTCTGAGCAGTCAAAGCAGAAGTAGCAAACGCAGCACTATCAGCACCAGCAGCAGTCAATGCTCTAATTGCATTATTGGCATTTGTGGCGTTAGTGGCACTGTCAGCAGTCAGAGCAGAAGTGGCAGTAGTTGCAAACAATGCATTTGTTGCATTTGCTGCACTGTCAGCAGTTGTCGCGCGAAGGGCAACAATTGCGTTCGTGGCATTAGTAGCACTATCTGCAGAAGTGGCGCGCAAAGCAGTAATAGAAGAAGTTGCTGTGGTCGCACTGTCAGCTGCTAGAGCATTTAAAGCAGTAATTGCAGTGGTCGCTAAGACAGCATTAGCCGCATTCAGAGCGCTGTCAGCATTTACGTTTGTAAGCCCAGCACCACTTCCAGTGAACTGACCAGCAGTCAGAATATTCGTAGCAGGATTATAACTTAAAGCTGTATCGACTTTAGCTGAATCTTGCCCAGAAGTAGAAGCTACGAAGGTAACATAAAAAGAAGCATTCGTACTTTCTGTGGCAACTTTAAATTGATCAGCGACCTGTGCTGTCGTAGCATCTTCGGTTGCAGTAATAAGATCAGCAACAGTAATCTGTTTTGTGACATTATCACTTGTGTCTACGACAATAAGAACATCATCATCCGCAGGTTGACCAATCAGCTGATCTAAGTCTGTTATTTTTACTCCAGCCATGATTTATCCTTTAATCTCTGCAAGTTGATCTCTTAAGTCTCTTACTTGCTTTTCTAGTTCACGAATTGCGGTGAACAAAATGGGAACCATTTTAGCGTAATTCACTGTTTGATATTTCGGCTTACCACCTTCGTAAACTGCATCTTTTTCGCCATTGACTAAAGTAGGCAATCTTTCTTGTAGTTCGTGTGCAATGAAACCAACTTCGGTGACGCCAGGTTCTGCAATCAGGTTGTACTCATACGCTTTAATACCATTTAGTTTTTTTAACGCCTCACCAAATGGCTTGATGTTTTCTTTTGCACGATAGTCAGAAACAGCTCCGTCAACATATGCTTTTATTGCTGCTGATGTTGGGATCGAAGTATCATTATCATTACTTGCAATACCATCAGCTTCATCAACAAACTTACTTATCGTAATACCTTCAACAACATCATAGAGATTTTCGAAATTGATTGTGCCTAAGATCGTAGCATCACCCGTAACTGACGCATTTCCTTTTACGTTAAGACTGTTAGTTGTAAAATTATCGACGAACGCACCCGTAGCAGAATCTCTAAGATTGCTAGCATAATCAGCAAAAAGATTAGCGAATGTAATTCTTTTTGTTGTAAAAGTGCTTTGGTCATTAATGACTAGATAATCATCGCTCGCGGGTATGACAAGTTCCCTAAGAGTCGATATTGGTACGCCTGCTATAGCCATCGTAATTCCTCAAAAGAGTTTTCTTTATTTATACTGATTATGCGCCAGTACCACCATTCAAAGATTGAATAAGTGCAGCCAGTCTATCAATTGCATCATTTACAGTTTCTGGTGGATCACCACTCCAGATGCCAGACGAGTCTCCTGAAACATAAATTGCATTTTCAGTTGTGTCTGCTCTTAAAGCCACAATTGCATTAGTCGCGTTTTCTGCGCTGTCCATATAAGAGGCTAAATCTCGTATTGAGATTCTTTTAGTTTGCGTTTCACTTAAATCTACAAGTGGAAGCAAATCAGAACTATCTGGTGTTCCAGAAAACTCGTCTAACTGAGAAATTTTTATAGTTGGCATGATCGTTCCTATTCGTAAGCGATAATAGTGTCAATGTCTTGTTCTATTGCAATTAATGCACCAGATTCTGCAATCATAGTACTTGCAGTATCATTAACTGTTATCGTGACAATTCCCGTTTCTGATTGACCCGTTGCTGGTGTTGCCCTGTAAAGAAAAGTATCTGTTCCTGTAAATCCTGCGTTTGGAGTGTATCTAAACGCACCTGTATTCGCATTTAAAACTTGCACCGAACCATTCGATGGGTAACCGCCAGCAGAAATAGAATATGTAACACCGCCTGTTGTTTCAAAATCATCGTTTGATGCTACGTTGAAATCAATATAATTGTCGAAAGCAAGATCAAACGTAAATGCATCATTGATCGCATCTTTTTCAGGATTCTGTACAGAGACAGTAATCGTAGAATTGATCGATCCACCACCAACAAAATTAGCTTTGATCACAAACGAATCTGATCCATACCAGTCTGCGTTTGGCGTATACGTCCAAGTGCCTGTTGACGTAATTTTACCAAGCGCTGTTGTAGTGTTCGTAGTCAAAGTTGCTGTTGCTGTACCGTTTGACGGTGCTGTCAATATTTCAAGCGAAGAAACTTCTGCTGGTACATTATCTATTTTGAAATTGGAATTGGTAATTGTGCCACCGTCTTCGAACAGAAGAGAACCTGAAAGACCCGCTTTCGAAAATGTTCGAACTTCGACTGTAGAGTATAAATTATCTGTGTCGTCATAGTCGTAGATATTAACATCGGCAGAAGTAATAACCGCACTTGTTGCAGCAATGTTTTTATAGAGACTGAGTTTCATTTCAAAGTCAAGTGTGTAGATGATCGATCTTCTTGCCTCAATCAACCCTTCATAGTCATCACTAAAAGTAATACCTACCAAAGAAATTGGCGTATCTTCTTTTGTATCAAAATCAGATAAAGGCTTGACAGTCACCGTATACTGTGGTGTAAAATATGGTAAAATCTGTTCGACAATTTGTAATGCATCATCTTGTGATTTTGCATAAACATTCAACTGAAAGCCAATTAGATAAGGAACGGGTGTGTAAAGCTCTCGCGCACCACCTTCGAAGTTCGTGGGAAAAGTCACACACTTATTCATCTTAGGCAATTGTCTTGCAGGATCATATTGCATATTCGTAATTTCAAAAGACATTCTTGGCAATTTAATTGCTACCTGACGCTCTGCTTCTTCACCATCTTGTGTTGCATCGATTCTAGCTAGAAAATCTCTTTTTGGTGCGTAAGACAAAGGTACTTTAACTTGACTCATTACAGCACCAGCGCTGTTTGTTCGAACAACATTAATGTTATTAAACAGAGAGCCAAACACCGCTACTGCTTTGCGAATCCTTTGGTGATAAAAATAAGTGCCAAACATTAGACTGGATCTCCAAAGGGATTCTGCTCACTGAAATCAATGATATTTGTTGCTTCAGTATCGAAGTCTGCATTCTGTTGACTGTCTTGCAAATCTTCTTCGCCTACTGCTGACGGCTTACCACCAATTCCATTTTCATTTTCAATTCTGTACAATGTCGAAAAGTTATGAAACTCGCCATCGCTCGCTCCAGCGTGAGCAACATAAACTTTATACGCGCTTGAAACGGTTGCGTCAGTCTTAACAACATCACCTGTAATTGTAAATCCGTTTGGATTTGTCTGAGTAATTGTATCACCAATCTCAAATTTGCCTGTCATTTGTGCTAAATCAAATGTGAGAATTGTTTGATAAGCATGATTAGATTCGATGGTATCAAGATTGAGACTCGTATCAAAATCTTCATCATTGTACTCAAACAACTCTGCGCGAATGCGAAACACAGGCAAGTCTTTCAATTGATAAAACGGATTTTCTGTTTCGACTTTTGTAATCTCAAAGAAAGACCTTGACAAAGTAAGATAGATCAAGTCACCTTCGCGCGGGCGATAAAATGACTGAGTGTCAGTGTTTTCATAAAAAGCAACTTTAGAATTCCATCGACGACGCGCTACAATAAATGTAGCAGCATCACGAATTTCTACACCAAACTTGGTAAACAGATCGCCTTCACCGTCAAAACCTTCGACGTTTTCAATGTACATTTCAATACGATACGCATCTTTGAATCTAGAAGTAGAGTCATCGCTAAAAATAGTATCGCGATTAACTATTTCACGAGGTAAATAGTAAACATCTTGCCCATAGATTTTCAGTGACTCAATTATAATATCTTCGTAGAGTCGCTGTTCTGATGCTGTTCCTTGACTGAAATATCGATTTATAGCCATGTTAACCCACGAAGAAGTCGACAGGTAGCTCTTGCTCTGTTCTCAGCTTCTCTTCTAGACGTTCAATATCAGCGGTCGCATCTTCAAAAATTTGACGACCATTCATCGTTACACCACCAGGTAATTGCATTCCTTCAAACTTGCTAAGATTCGCACCCCATTGCTGCTTGATTAAAGCGGTGGTGTAGTCTTTGATAAACATGTCATTGTAGATGCTTGTGTGCGTCTCAGGATCGATTGTTTGAAAAACTTCTGCAACCAGATAGTCACCAGCTTGCAGGTCTTTGTCTTCAAAGTCGCCCCAAATATACAGACGATTCTGACGGCGTGAAAACTTCACAGTAGGATGCCCGTGAAGCTGAAGATCGATCATGCTCAGATATTGCTCCATCTGATACAGATACGCAAGATCGCCGGCGAAGTTAATGAAGTCGCCCATGTTATTCAAAAACATCTGATAACGAATGTCAAACAGATTACCAGAGGAACCAAATGTAGAAGAGAACGGAAACACTTTCGAAATAAAAATAATGTTCGACGAAATAGGAACATACCCGTTCGTAACATCGTCCGCAGTCACTTGATATTTCAGATAGGTGCGAATGGTCGCATCGCTGTGAAACTCTTGATATTTTTGAATTGCATCATCTACTTTATCTTCTACCTGATCAGTATCGACATTAATTTCAATGACAGGCTCTCCGAGTCTGCGCAAGCAAAAATCAATCAGTTCTTGTCTTGATGCTGGTGATGCCATTTATTTTAACCCCAAAGAACCGAACCTGTAGAATCGTAAATTACCAATCTTCTACCCGAACCATCTAAGAATTGATCTGCAAATTGAAGTGTGCTGCCTACACTCACGCTGTCAACAGTGGTAACTTTACCCACTGTAATAGCATTGTTTGTAGAGTCCCCTCTTGTCGTTACTGTATCAAGAGTGTCTTGTTCAGAGTCTAAGAACGGAAGGCTTCCTGCGTCTCTAAATCCAACATTGTTGCTTGAGTCAATGACAAGGAAGTTACTTGCTGTAGGATAGTTTGCAAGTTGATTTAGAACAAGTCTACCAAGTGTTAGCTGATTAATAGAAGGATCATAAGAGAAATTCGAATCAGCATTTACACTATCAATGCCGGCATTGACACCAGCAAACAGCGGATAGAATGTTCCGCTGTCATCAGTTTTTGTAATTTGAATTTGTCTTGCAAATGTCGCTTCACCAGCACTGTCACCCGTAGGAGCTCCTGCGTACACTTCACCTGTAACTTCGTCGATGTAAAGAGCCAGCGAAGTTTGCTGTGTTTCAGTAACATTAATAAAAAGTTTACCACCAACAACAACATTCGAATCTACATTTAACGCCCGATCAATATTCCAGCTATTCGTACCTGCTTTATAGTAGATGTTTGCGTTTGCGCCCGCAACGGTAATACCAGCGCTGTCTGCTGCTGCTGCGCTTCCTGCACCATCCGCAATAACAATATTCTTGTCATTGATTGTCAGAACTGTCGAATTGATTGTGGTAGTCGTACCTTGAACGGTAAGATTACCTAGAATCGACACACTGTCAGCAATAAGCCCACCGACTTGAATATTATTTCCTGTCTGTGCGCCGCGACTTGTTACTGTGTCAAGAGTGTCAGCTTCAAAAATAGTGTCGCTAATCCGACGAAACCCAATGCTATCAACCGAAGCATCAAAAGGATTGCCCTTAACAAACAACGCATAAAGACTTGAAGAATCAGCAGAATCTAGCTGACCAGATTGAAATGCAAGACCCTTGATGATAAGTTCGTTAGTAAAAGAACGTGTTCCATCCGTATTAGAAATAAGAACGGCCCCGTCTGACTCAGGAACACCTAAGCCCGGTTCAGCCTGATCAAGAGTTAGATACTCAAATCTGCCAGAGTCTAACTGAGTTGGATCAGTTCTTTTTACTCGACCACTAAGGGTCCTTATCAATCTAGCCATTTAGAGATTCCAGATAACTTAATGTGAGTTTCATCGTGCTGCCAGATCCTGCAGATACAGAAGCGCGAACTCTGTTGCCTTGTTCGACAATTAATTTTCCTGTAATCAAGCCAGTTGCATCTTTTGGAGGTATAGGAAAATCTTTCACAAGCTCTGTCGCAACAAGGCTTACGTTATTATAATGTTGGAATGTAACTGTATGCTCAGCGCTATCAGTGTTAGCAACCTGAGCCATCAGAACAATTGTGGTAATTCCAGAAGGCACAGTGTATACAAGATCACTATCGCCGATGAACCCACCAGAGGGTTCTTCTGCAATAACCGCAGTTGTCGTTTTAAATACGTTTAATGGAATAGCCATTTATCAACCCTCAAGTGCTAGGATATACGGAGTTAAGATTTGATACAGCGATCTTTCGAAAGTTTCACCTTCGATTCGACCGAGCTGTCTACGAATTGTCAATTCACTACCAATTCTAAAATCACCAAGTTGGTCGGTACTTGTGAATACCACAAGCCCTTCGTTATTTGCTGAATCAAAAACAACTTCTTTTGTTTGATCTGGTATACCACCATTTTGAGGAATTGCTGTAAACGTGTTCGTACCAGCACCCACAAATTCGAAAGTGTGAGAACTTGTAACGATATTTGATCTTTGTTTAAAAGAAATCGTTTGATTTCTTAACTTGTCCTGATTCAAAGGTGGCTCAAATGTAATTGTATATTTCCCAGGAGCAACCGAATCAACATCAAGAACTGTGTAGTAATAATTTTCTGAATCGAAAAGTATTGCGTCACCATAGTTCGGGCGCTTATACTGACCAAATGGATTTAAGTAATCTGTAGAATCCAGATTTGTAATTTCATTAACGATCATAACATCGTCAAATATGAAATAATCAGAATCCAAAGTACCAGAATAAAGAACTTTACTACTACCTGTTGCAACAAGCCCACGATCACCAAAGCTAGAGTTAGAGTTAGTCAGTGAGCATTGCCCACCATCTTCAGCTAGAATTCCAGTTTGTGTAGAAATTGTGAAGATAGAAACTAGCTGAGCATAACCCCGATTGAGAATATGAACCCCAATTCCTGCTGCATTGTATTGAGTAAATGCATCAGCAACCATCGATCTAAGCCCTGTCGCTTTAGATCCATCTACTTTCAGACCAGTACCATTTGTGGTAATAGATGTGCAGTTTTGAATATAGGGTGACTGAATAATAAAAGGACCTGCACCAGGGCTATCTACATTGGGATCGAACGCAACACACGCAGCACCATTCTGATGATCCCTAAAAGTAATGTCTCTAATATAGCAACCTGTATTAACGTAGAAAATATCTGAATCGACGTTTTGCGGGCGAATAGTAGTTGTTCTTAAGTTGTCACCAATCACAGAAGTTTTGGCAGGCAGTGTCAGAGGATTGTTAACTACATAATCGCCGCTCTTCAAGAAAATTGTTGCGTCGCCAGTTGCAGTTGCTCTTTTCACCCCTTGCAGAATAAACAAATCTCTTTGATCGTTTATAGAATTGATAGCTGCTACAAGATCAGATCCAACACCTCTAGAAGTTAGATTTGGCAAAACAACTGCAGGAACACTGTCAAGATTTCCTGCCGTAACAGCATCAATTAGAATACTGAAGTTGTTAGCAAGAATAACAGATTCTGTGGCTGTAGCATACTGCCCGCCGTTACCGGTTTCGTCTGCACC
>JGI11772J19994_1000056_pt1 | contig 22423 bp, 15 predicted proteins | sample Etolagsurwater0m_FD_19994 | JGI IMG/M metagenome (IMG submission 19994) | reverse complement strand
TACGCCTAAAGTAACACCAGCTTGTGGAAGAAGTACAGAAGCTATTGTTGGAGCATTATTTATACTCATGTCTGTAAGCTTCATTGTCCAGTCAGCGTTTAAATCTCCATTTACTTTTGTAACATCTTGTGGAAATTCAGTCTGTCTAAAGTCAGATATTCTTTGAAAATAATCTGTACTTGTTTCGCTTAAGTTTTTGCTTAGCTCTTGATCAAAAGCTAAAATACCAGAAGCTACTTCAGCACCAATTTTAACCGTTGGTGCTACTAATTGACTTTCAAGAGTAGCCATTAGTTTATCATATAAACTATAATTTTTTGAAAGAGCAGATCCAGCAATATACGTACTGCCAATATTTTTAGCATTTTCTTCAAGTTGTTTTAACTCAGAACTAAACGCATTGGCATCGTTAACTAATTTTTGTTGATCTTCAACAGGTACGACAGTGTTCAATTTAGTAATAACTTTATTTCTTTTTGAAACAAGATTATTATATAAATCTAAACTAGCTTGAGTGAATATGTTTTCAGGATCACCCATAGCATCTACACGCTTATCATACTCTTCTATCTGATCTAAATAAGGTTGAGATTTTTTTTGCTGATCTTTTTGTCTTTTTAAAATATCTTTAGACTGTTGTTCTAAAACTTTAGAAGTTTTTTGAACTGCTCTATTTTCTATTTCACCTAAATTAGGCGGTGTTTTAACTAAGTAAGTTTTATTATTGAAAGTAACAGGCACGTCATATTCTAAAGGTCTTCTTGCAGCTAAATATCCTAAATCATTTTGATATTCTTGAATTACTCTTCTGTTTTCGTTTATAACGTTTTGAACTTCTGTTTGTCCAAAAATATCTTCAGTAAAACTTTCTTGCTCGTACCCTATTTGTATATCTATAGCTCTAGGATCTATGTCAGTACCTTGTATTTGCTGTCTAATATAATTTTCAGCAGATTGAGATCTTAGTTTAGTTATTTGATTTTCAATATCTTTAGCATGTAAGTCGTCAGTAGTTATATCTGTAAAGGTAAAACCATTATTTTTAAAAAGATTAAAATATTCCTGTCCAACTTCTTGAATTATAGCCTCGTCTCTTTCTTTCTCTAATTGCTCTACTATTTCAGCATACCTTTTTTGTCTTTGTTCAACATCTTCTATAGCTGTTACGTAAAAGCCTTGTTCCTTTATAGACTGATCATATTTATTGTATATACTTTGTACTGGTTGAAAAATACCAGATACAATTAAATCTTCACTATCGTCTACAGTAATTTTTGATTGTGTTTCTAAAACGCCTGAAGCTATTTGTCTAGCTTTTTTTGTTTTAGGTGTAGCTTTGCCTGTTACAACTACCTCTTCTAATGGTTCTATTTTTATACCAGATTCTAAATCTACACCTTTATTTATTGTTTGTATAGGTGTTTTAAAAAGCTCGGCATATTCTTCAAATGTTTCAGGATAATTTTTACCAGCATAACCAGGTCCATACGTTGAAGGTATAGGTTGACCCGCTAGCTCATTATAATCACTTTCATATAATACACTTTCTTTTCCGTTTATTTTAAAATCAATAAAACGTAGTTTAGGATCTTGTGATTCCCCAAAAGTATCTACCGATTCTGATTCCGTACTCTCGGGTGCTTGCCCGGTTACCGGTGTCGCAGTTGCACCCTCTGCCGCAGCACCGTTTGTCTTTCCCTCAGTTACAGGTGTTTGTATTTCGTCTGTAACTTCTACAGTAGTTGTTTGCTTAGCGTCAAACAAAGCTTTCTGCTCATCAACTCTAGCTTGTATTTCATCTGTAGATAAACCTTCAGATCTTAATTGATCTACTAAACTTTTCAATTGATCTTTTTGCTCTTTACTTCTAGCCATTATATTTAATTTTAATCTAGATTAATACCAAAATACTGATCTATTAAGCCAGTACCAGCACCTGTAGCTTCTTCAAATTTAGCTGTTAATAAACTTGGATTTCTAAAATTAGCTAAACTTATTTCTTTTTCGTCAACACCTGGGTATTTAACTATAACACTTGGTTCACCTGTAACTTCACTAACAACAAACTTAACAAGTTTTCCTCCACTATCTGTTATTATAGGAGCTACAGCAGCTCTAAACCTTTTACCCTCATCAGTTATTACACCCACAGGATTAAAAGGGTTAGTAGGTACTTCAGGTAGTTTGCCTTCTTGTTGTATTAAACTTTCAGCTCTTTTAAATCTACTTTGAGATTCTTTTAATTTTTTAGCTTCTCTTCTTTCTGTAGCTGTAGGTCCATCATCTTTCGTTACTTTTGTACTTGTAGTACCTTTTTCTACGTAATAAAGAGTATCACCTAACTTTAAAGGTTCTGTTATACCTTTTTTGATATCTTCAGAAATAACAGTATCGTTATTATAGGCATCAACATCAGATTGCCTTGCTGTTCTAGTTTTATAGTTAGGCATTATTTTTCTTAAGTCTTTTTCCATCAACTGCTCTTCTATAAAATTTTCTCTTTGTTCTGGTGTTATATTCGAAGCGTATAAATTTTCAGCAGTAATTTTATCTCCCCAACCTAAATTATTTGAAACGTATTTAGCTACTTGATCTTGCTCCATAGCTAATATGTTAGCAGCTTTACCTGCTATAGCATCTCTATAAACTTTATTGTTTCTTAGTTGATTAGCATCAAAATGAGATTCAGTTGTCACAAACTCTCTTCCGTCTTGAACGTTTCTTGTTGTCACTAGTTTAGATACAAAACCTTTACTTGTTTGATTATGCTTGTCATCTATAAAACCAGAAGCTATTAAAGCTTCGTTGGTGTCTACGTCTGGCGTTAAATTAACTACTAAATCACCCTGACCTGCCCATTTATCAACGTCTCTTTCCCAAGTGAAGCTAGCGTCTTCATCTGATAAGTCGTAAGCTTTTTTTAAGTTTTGCCAAACATCACTTTTAGTGTCAAAAGAAGCACTAACGTTTAGCATGTTACTATAAGAGCCATCTTCGTTTCTTCTTCTTGTTAGTTCTTTTTTAGTGTTAACACCATCTGCTTTTTGGTTAAGCAAAGCATTAGCAGCTACTAAGTTTTTATACTCATCAATTCCTTGACCTGCAATGTCAATAGTATTACCTATTTGGTAAGCACCGCTTTCTTGAAGTGGTTGTAAGTTAGCAATAACAGCTCCTGTTTTTTCAAGCATATCTGTTTGATATTTAGTAGAAGATGTAGCTATATTTGTATAAGCGGTTATTTGATCTGGTGTTAGGTTAGGATTTATAGCTATTTCTGTTTGAGCATCTATAGCGCTGATGTTATATTCTACACCTTTGTATTTATAAGGTTCACCCTCAGTCAGCATGTTGGTAGCGTTTGTTGTAAACTGCTCCATTAAAGAAGGGTCTTTAATTTTAGAAGCTGATTCGTTTATTTCTTTAGTTGCTTCGAATATTGCTTTATTTCTATACAACTGCTTCGCGTCGTCTATTTTCTTTTTCTTTTCAGAAGCCTCTCTCTTGGCAGCATAATATTTTTCTAAACCACCAACTAAATTTTCACTAAACTTAGTCATGCTCTGTGCCCATATTTCTGCTGAACGATCAACGATTATTTGTGGATTTCTATAACTCATTTTTATTTTTATTAAACACTATAGCAATAACCTAAATTTTTACTTGAGCTCCACCAAAAGTGTTCATTAATTCTGACCTTGTATACGTTGGAGTTGGATTTACAGAACTACTTCCTACCCCGGATTTCCCGCTACAGCACCAGCTATACCTCCCAAAGAAGAGGCTACACCTCCCCAAGCAGCTGCTTTAGCTTGATTAGCTGAAGCTATATTTTGCTGTGCTTGAGTAATCTTAGCAGCAGCTCTATCAAGGTCCGCGTTAGTTCTATCTTCTCGCACTTGAAACTCAAATTGTTTACCAGCAGCTTCAGCAGCTTGAACCCTTTGCCCTTCTGAAATGGCAATCGATTGAAGTCTTTGTTGTTCAGCCGCTTTTTGAGACTGAAGATTAGCCTCTCCTTGAGCTCTAAGTTTTTCGTTTTGAGCTTCTTGAGATTCTATACTAGCTGCTATACCTTTTTTACTTTGAAGTGCAGCTTGAGCAAGTGCAGTTGCACCACCAGCGGAAGCGCCTGTAGCTCTAAGAGTATCAAGCGTATTCGCGAGCGCAATGTCGGTTTGCTCCATTTGTATTTCAGCTGCTTGAGTAGCTACACTTAACTGTGCAAAAGGATTACTCAAAGTATCTGATAGGTCTTTAGCAAGCCCACTTAAATCTTTAACTGTTTCGTAAGGATTTATAATATTCTGCCGCGATTTTTTTATTTTTTCTAACTCCGCCTCAGCTCTAGCTTTGTCACCCCTCGCTCCTTTAGCGGCTTGTTTTGCTTGGTTAGCTCCGACTGCTCCGGCTATTACTGTTGCTCCGGCTATTGCTGCTACTACTGCCATGTTAATTTATTCTTTTAGTTATTTCATGAGATGGGCTATCATCAACAACCCAACCTAATTTACGGTGCGTTTCTATCAAAGGTTTTGTTCTACCTATTGTAAACATATACTTAACTCCGTTTGCTTTACAAACTTCTTCAGCTGCATTTATAAAAAGCTCTATAGCGTCTTTTCTGTCAGCTTCTCTATAATCCGGATTAGATACTATCCATTCCAATAAAGCTCCTTTAGAGTTAGTATAATATATAAACCCTGCAACAATAGGTGTTTTATCCTTATAAACCATAAGTCCACCAGTACCATTGTCAGGTAAAAAGTCTTTAGGTGGGTTAACCCATTCAGGCCACTTTTCCCACCAAGAACATAATGTTTCCCAATCGCTTTCTTCTAAGCGACGTATATTTAATTCCATTTAATTTTAATAAGCTGATTCTACATACTCAGATGACACGGCAAATAGCTCACGTGTTTTACCACCATTACCAGCCACTTGTGTACTACTATCTGTTTTTATAGTTACAGTTGCATAGTAACCTTTTACACCTGAAACGCTAGGACCAAATACAACTTCTTTAGATGTGGCCCCACTACTATTAACAAGGTTTGCTTTATACTTACCTTCTTTTTTGTAAAATCCAGCGTAGTACTGTATACCATTTAACTCGTAACCACCTTCATCATAGCTAACAACAGACACGTCTAAATCATTTAAAGCTTCTCTCGGGTAGTTAGAAGTGTCAACTATATCAAATTCTCTTTGACCATTAAACTCAGTTATCTGCCAACCAGTTGATCCTTCGTAGTTAACTGTTTTAAAGTTTTTAGAAAGACTAACGTTCGGGTTAAATATAAACTTTACGCTAGAGTCATAGTATACATCATAGAATATAGACCTGTCATTATTAAAACCAGTCATGTAGTTATGCTGCCAAAGCTTATTACCTTTAGTACTGTAGTATTTATTTTGTATACTAAATATTTCATCAGGTTTGTATGTAAATCTACTAGTCCAACCTCTTACAGTTTCGTCAAATGCCAATGTTTGATATGTATCTTCAATATTTTCACCTTGAATACTAACTACATATTGCTTCGTGTATATATCAAAAGCACCGTATATTTTATCTGTATTACTTAGTTTACCAAATTCATCTCTAAAATAATCTATCATACCGTAGTTAGATATTTCAGTGAGACCATCTTGTGATAAACGCATTACAGCATTTCTGTTTCTATCAGTAAAGTATTTTCTATAACCATAAACAGCAAAGCTTTCTGGATCTTTAGATATACCAAAGTTACCAGCGTAAGGAACTATTTGCCCAATAACTAAATTGCTAGAAGTTACACTACCTCCTCCTTCAGCTGAGTATATAGCATCTTTATCTATAAGCGCTCTACTAACTTTATTTTCTTGAAACACAATTAAGTTTGTATCTTCAGCGTAAAGTTTCTGTATACTTCCATTTGCAGGGTCTACAGACTTAGTAATATCATCAGCAACTGAAAATACATTTGTATCGTTAACGCCTGTTCTAGAGTTAAATATACCAGAGTATATAAGAGAATTAAATCTAACGCTAGAATTTGGTTTATCTTCTACTAGATAAGCCCTAACACCATAATCAACGTTTGTGTTATTGTAACCACCTCTAATTCTAGACTCTTCTATAAGCCAACTAGCCTCTACATTTGTTTGGTCTTGAGAAAATACAGGGAAGCCACCGCTAACAGTTGGTGGAACACCTGTACTACCGTTCCATTGAGGTGGACCTAAAGTATCTCTTATAGTCTTCTTTAATAAAAAAGAGTTAAAATATTTTACTTCTACTACTGCTCCCATGTTAATTAAATGAATATAAAGAAGGAAATGGTATATTGTCTGGGCTTGTATCTCTTAAACCTGTACTATTGAAATATGCAACGTAAGAACCGTCTTTTGTAAACTCTGGGTTGAATACCCTTGTTGAGCTTGGACTAATTCGATCCATTCTTCTATACCTTCTATCCCCGCCGGTAGTAAAACTAGCTTTCTGAGTTAAAGCTTCGTCTAGGTATAATTGAGTTATATAGTTTGCAAAAGGTTCAGCCGCGTAGTAATTAACGCCGTCAGAGACGAAATCGGTACTACTACTACTATTAGTAGCTATTTGATATCTATAAACATTTGGAGTGTTAGGATCTGCATCTGGTGCAAAGTTAGTTCCAGGTTTATAAAAATCTTGAGTCCAATATTGAGCACTAATATTTGGGTTTTGATTTTGACTACAATCTGCTGAACCTCCAATACGGTAAGCAGGAGCTGTATTTCCAGGCGCGTCTGGAGCTGTATAGTTGCTTGCTAAGTTTCCGAATATTACTCTATACTCTCCAACTAAATTAAAAGCTAATACTCTACCACTAAAAGAAGGTGTTTGTCCTTGTGTTGAAGATATAATTTCAGAGTTTATTCCTAACTCTCCTCCAAAACCTTGGCCATAAGCTTGCATACCTATAACACCTGAATCTTCATCATAATACCATTTTCCGTATTTTTCCGGTATAACATTGTTTATATCAACTGCATCAGACCAATTCGAAGAACTGTTTGCTCTATATTGAACAGACCATATAACTAGTGTGCTAAACCTATTTAAGTTAATTGTTGTTTGATCAAAATTTTCAGGGTTTATATAAACAAAAAAAGTACCTTGTGTTAATCCTGTTTCATAAAAAATATTATAAAAGTTAGCATCGAGAGTAGAACCTGTAGGACAAACAGGGGCAGCTAAAAAAGTATCAGGAGGAGTTGGTGCTTGAAAACCTGTAAGATAACTTGATAAATAAGCAGGTGTGTTAGATGTTAAAGCCTTGTTCTCACTTGCGTAGAAATCAGCTTGACCATCTGCATCGTATATAAAAGAAGGCGATTCGCTGTTAAACGCAGCTGTAACAGGTGGTTGACCGAAGTTAACATTAAATGTTTTATATTCTCCCCTACTAACATCAGCAACTAATAATTCAAAACTTCCTCTACCTATAGCGTTAGGATCTGTATTTACAACTGATAAACCTTGTAATTCAAAAACACCATTACCAGTCTGTGAGCTTATTTGATATATTAAATCTTCTTTTGATCTACCTCCAGCGATATTAGATCCATTAACAGCATCTATACCACCGGCTGAATCTGGGGTAAATGGCAGTGGTATCTCCCTAGCTCCTTGATCTACATTTATATCAGGAGTGTTATCATTTAATATGATAGGAGGTACATTTGTAAGAGCACCGGACTCAGTTACGTCTGTGATAGCTTCACCTACTGTAACTGTAAAAGTGAAAGTATACGATTCAAGGTTAATAGCGTTTTGACCGTAGTAGAAATAACTCGCGGTTTTTATTTTGTATATCCCAGCAACATCATCTACTACAAATATTGAAAAATCACTACTTCTGTCAACACCTGTGTTATCTAATACAGATAAAACTGGAGTTGCAGTAGGTACTACTATTTCATTTAAAACATCTTTAAATTGAAAATCCAATGTAACATCGGCTCCGATATCGTATGATTCATCGTGAGTATATTGAAAACCTTCTGTGGCAAACGCACCATCTGTGTCAATAGCTATGTTTAATTCTGATATTAAACCTGCGGTACTAGATTCAAAGAATATATCTATGTTAGATACAGTTGGGTTTGTTTCAAGAATAATTAAGTTTTCGTTTTTAGGATATTCATTGGCCTGTGATGAAACTGTATTTCGTATACCAAACTTATCGGCGTCAAGTTGAGACGTTACAAACTCTGCTATAAAAGGATTAGATTCAGCTTTGTAAAAAGCATGAAATTTGTTTGTAGGATCAGTAATGGGCTTGTTTTCCGTTTCATTATAACCAGCAATATCAAAAAGATCATATAAATCTTCTATATTATTTGTTGTAAAAGATAAACCTGTTTGTTCTGGTTGGTATTGTTTGTTACCTTGATTATTAAAACTTCTAATTGTGTTTACTACTCTTCCAAAAAGTCTTACGCTACTTCTAAATGTTTTATCTTGAGGACCTACTTCTGATAAGTCCCTAGGTATTTTATTTATATTATCATTTATAACTGTTATAAACGATGTATTGGTTTCTGAATTTGGTTGTATTGGATTTCCTTTCATGGCGCCAGCAGCGTACACATTATAGTATTCTTGTTCTATTTGTTTTATTACTATTTTATAACTATACCAACCAAGCGGGTTATAAGCGCTACTAGTAGCATCGCCATTGTAAAGACCAGGTCTTCCAAACACTTCATTTTTATCACTTGTTATAAAACTGTTAAATAGTACTTTTATAGAGTTTCCTAAAAAAGTAGTAGGGTTATAAACATCAGAATCATCGTAAGGAATATACACAGTGTCAGCACCAAACTCATTGTTTTTATCTGAATCATCGTTAGATAATATAACAGTTGACTGTCTACCGTATCTATCAGATAGAACAACACCAACTTGGTAGTTTCTATTTTCTTTTACACTGTGGTTTGGATATTCTATAGTAGTTTTAGAACTAAAAATAGATTCACCTGTATTAAAATCATATTTTTCACTAGCGGCTACTTGATATGTTAAAGCAGCAGGAGGCGTATGCTTGTCTTGAAAGTTACTATAAACAACTCTGTTTGATATTATTTCTTGACCAAATGCTTTTACTGGAATTTTATCGTAAACTCTTGTTATTTCGTTAGCTGGTAAAGTTTTAAATGGTTTTGTAGAGTTGTATGTGTACTCAAAAACATTATTTTCTCCGGCTGAAGAGCTTATACTAGCAACTTGTATAATATCTATAGACTGTAAAGCTAAAGCGTCTGACTCTTTATATACAATTTCTAATTCAGCTATTTTTAATTCACTTGAAAGTAAATTTCCAGCTGTAGGTAATGGTATTTGTAAATCTATTTGATTTACTTTATTTTCCATGAAGCTTAATATTGTAGAAGCTACCGCTTGCTGCTCGTCTCCTTCGGTAAAATAACCGTCTTGCTTTGGTATAAAACATGGTTGCGTAAAAGGAGCAAGTAGAGAATATTCACCATCGTCGAACTTAAACCTATATGAAAATCTTACAAATTTATCTTCTAAAAACTTAGGATCACCTGCGAACAAAGACTCTCCTTGCTCGTCTTCTCTGTAATAAGGATTTGTAGTGCCATTCGGCAAAAACTTATTAGCAACATCATACATAGATGTTTCTAAATCTACAAAAGCTATAGAGTCTCCGTCAGATAAAGTTTGCGCTTTACTAAGTGTTATTGTAGTGCCATTTACAGCCTCTACGTATGTATAAGGTTTTATAACAGATCCACCTTTACCTACGACTCCTTGACCAACGCTTATATCCCAATCAATCGCTGATTCAATTTCAATTACAAAAGAATCCGTAACATTACCAACAACGGTAGGTATAGCGGTTTCAGCTGCTTCAAGTTCGCTTGTTTTCCAAAGATATATAGGCTGGTAAGGATTGTATTTTGCTACAGATATTTGATCTTCTGTTTGATAATACTGGTTGTTATCAAGCGCTCTAGTTACGTTTATTTTTCTAGGTTGATTTCTGTTATCAGTAAAAAACAAAAACTCTTCTAAGATATTAATGCCTATTATAGGTCTATTTTTTGAAAAGTTTAAAAAAGCACCTTCAACTAGTTTATTTGAATTAGAAGATAACGTATTATATTGATATATAAAATTTTTAGCGTCTGGATTGTAAGTAGGATTACCACCGTTAGATTCGTAATCATCTGTATAATCAGTAAAGAATAAATAAACTGTAGAGTTAAATTCATTAACTAAAAAACCTATACAAGTTAAATCTGAAACAGTTGGTTCAAACTCAGCTACGCTAAAGTTGCCGAGAACATTTTCAAGTGCACCGACATCATCACCTTCAGATTTACTCACCTGCACATTAACAGCATCTCGGTATTCACCTTGAGGTATTAATCTTGCGTCTAAGTCTTTGTTCATCTTAGATTTGATGAACGCGTTTTTAACTTCAGCCATTTAATTTTAGTGTTTAATCCATTTAGATTTGCCACGCATAACTTGCACTAGCTCGTTTAGCTTGAGGTTTGATAAACGTATTTTAGCGTTTCTAAGCTTAGCGCTTCGTTCACGTTTTAAACGTTGTATCACGTATTCATTTTGATTTATCCTAGAAGCTAACACAGCATGAGATATGTGCGCATACAAGGCTTCTTCAGCTAATTTAGGTACTCTTGTATCATCATCAGTCGCAAGACCATCAGATATATATTCAAATAAAATAATCTTATCTACAAGATCATTTGAAAAAGATATCTTACCCTCTCTTTCATTTAATTGAAAGTAACCATTTATATTAGCATACTGAGGTTCTAAGCCGTACAGTTCGCCATACCCAAGATTTGGAAAATCATAGTTATAATAGAACGATGCTAGAACTGTATCATCTACGTTAATGTTTTTATTTTTTAAATCGTTAGTATTCCATCTTTCTTCTATAATAGAATCACCTTGAATATCGTTGTTAAAGTTATCTTGTGTTGGAACACCTTTGGCATCTTGAACGGGTACAGTGTAAGGACTACCAGTTAAATTGTTTACTGGCATTATTATATGCTTAACACCTTGTTTGTCAACCCAGTATATGTTTGTGTAATTTACATAGTCTTGCGGAAGTGGTATGCTAAGACTAGTTGGAACAGTTAGTTCTTGCGATCTAATACTTTTTAAAGTATCATAGCTAAACTCTTGAAGTCCTCGTTTAGCATGAAAAACAATATCAGTTCTTTTAGCGCTTGGTATAAGTTTACCATCGCCAACGTAAGCTACTAAGAAGTTGTTTACAATGTCATCTATAGATATATAAGAATATGAGCCGTAGTTTTTCTCTACAGTGTCTCCATAAGCTTTATCTTGAACTGTGCTACCGTAGTTGCCACCATCTAGTTTTTTTAACTGAACAACGATATAAGTGTCAGCTGTTGGTGCAATATCAAATGTTATTACATTTCCAGATACTGAATAACCAGAAACAACTTCACTCCAACTTCCTGGTGCGGCTGAAGAGCTAGTGTATAGTTTAAAATTATTTAAACCATAATTTACATTTGTATTGCTAGCAGCTCCAAATACTAAATCAGTATTAAAGGTAGTTGTGAAACTAACTTTACTACCATCACCTGTAAAGCTTTGAGCACCTTCGTAATATTGCCTATTGTTTTCTTTTAATAATGACATATGCTAGCTTTTTTTATTTACTTCGTTTTGTTGTATTTCAGACGCAGCCGCTTGAACTATTTGTGGATCTCTAATTATAATACCAGAGTATTGAAGTATTCTAAGAATAACATTTACTTGTTCACTACTTTGTATTTCAAAATTAACAGAGTTAGTTGAATCGTATTCATATTGACCAAAGCCTCCAGGTGAATATGACCAGTTAACATTTCTAGGTTTTCTGATGAAAGAAGCTTTTACATCGCTCTGTATGGTATTTGGTAACACGTTTATCTTTTTGCTTTCGTATAAATAAACAGGGAAGTTTTCACTAGGTATTGTCAGATCAGACTTTTGTATTTCGTAAAAATCATCTCTTTGTAGCCTTTCTAATTCAATAGGATAAGTGCCACCATCATAAGTTATCGTACCTACTTTGTAGAAAGCGTATTGAAAACCAGAGTTGGTATTAACTGGAGCGTCATTATATACTATGGTTTTACCCGTAATGTCATCTAAAACTGGAAGATCAAATCTACCAGATGAATAACTACAATTACCTATACATTTAAATATAGATATTTTATCATCTATATTTAACTGCCTATCAGTGTAATCATAATCAGCTTGTGGTACTCTTAATTGTTGATTTAAATCATCAAAGTATTGTTCGAATATATCTAATTGAACTTGTGTAGCTGTTTTATTAAACTCATCAGGCGTCATTAAACCGCGCTGCTCTTTGTTTAATATAAGCAACACAGTTTGATATACGTTATCTACGTTAATCGCCATGTTATTTTATTTAGTCAAAGTTTGTAAATACTAATCTTGATTTAGCTCTTTCTAACTTATCTGTTTTTTCTATGAGTAATCTTTGTAGCACGTCAGGTCTACTGTTGTCTCTGTTAGCTAGTATAGCATATACCATGCAAGAGTATAAAGCCTCTTCAGCTAGCTTAGGTATAGCTGCTGATTCATCTGTTGTAAGTGCATTCGATAGATACTTTAACGTAGCGTTTCCAGTATCACCGTATGTAATTGTTCTTGCTACATAGTCTATGTAATATTCTCCAGCGGAAGGCGGTGGCGTAGAAACTTCAGTCAATGGATTTTCTGAAGAACCAGTATTTTCAGCTGATATAACAGCCACAAAATCAGTTGGTAAACTAATAGCATTTCCAGCTGTAACAGAGGTAGGACCTTCAGTAAATTGACTTTTAATAGTTTCGTAAGCAAATTCCTGTAAGCACCTACGCGCGTGGAATATAACCTCTGTTCTAACTGCATCTGGTATTAATTTACCAGGACCCGTATAAGATATTAAAAAGTTGTTTATAATATCGTTTAGTGATATAAAAGCGTTTGATAAAGTTGTAGCCATGATTTATTATTTTTGTCCGTCGACGTCTATTTGTTGTTCTTTTTGTGTGCCTAAAGATAAAGCTAATTGATCTCTAGTCATAACACCTGCATATCCTAGTATCTTGTCTATTAACAAAGGTTGATCAGACTGATGTAATTCAAAATCAGTTGAAGCTTGTTCGCTGTAAATATAATTACCAAGTTCAGTATCAATAGTGAATCCCCATTTTGGATCTGATGGATATTTTAAATAATTTAAAGTAATACCATCACCTGTTACAATAGCAGTGTCAGCTGGGTATAGTTTTATAATACCATTCTCGTATGTATATACCGGGTAGAAAGCTGTTGGAGCTGTAAGAGGTGATTGGTTTGTAGTATAAACTTCGTATTCTTGTATTCTTTGAACCTCTCTATTGTTATATATAACAGTGCCTAGCTCTTGAACGTTTGAAGGAACTGTTACATCTGTAGTTCCAGCTGTAAAGTTAACAGCGTCACTTCTTTTAAATAAAGATATTTTTTCATCTAACAAGGCGAATCTATCAGCATAAGCCAAGCTAGTTTGTGGTTGTCTAAGTAGTTGATTTAGCTCATCAAAATACTCTGTAAATATTTCTTGCTGTGATTGAGTTGCAATCTTGTTAAACTCTGTGGGTGTTAATACACCTCTTTTTTCTTGTTGCAATACCACAAGTACAGATTTATATACCTGGTTTACGTTTATAGCCATTGTTTAGTTGTTTGTTTGTTATGGTATATAAAGCCCGAATTAACGGGCCTTATATTATTATTACATGCTAGAGAAGTTTTTTCTCTATTGATTTGTAAACTTGTACGCCTTCATCTGTTTTTAAGAAAGCCGCAAAAGCCGAGTACGGGTTTTCATCAAAAGGAACTTCCATAAGTTTTCTCCCGTTTGATCCCCACATAAAGTGTCTTTGATCTGGTGATAGTTTAATAATACCAACATCAGAAGCGTTAATAGCAAAGTTACGCAGTTGAACGTTTTCGTCATTAGCTAGCTCTAAGAACAGCTGTGGATTCGTTCTAGCAAAGATAAGTAAATCTCGTTTAATCTCTTTAGAACTCATCTTAGCAACGTTAGAACCAACCTCTACACGCATAATTGCTTCAGCAAAATCTACATCCATGTCTCTAGCAGCGTTCATTGCGTCGATTTGCAAATCAATAATATCTAAATCATCTTTAGCTACTTCAACTGGATTAAATTCTTGATATACCCTGTTTCTTGCAGGGTGATACAAAGATAGTAATTTTTGTAGATTCTGTTTTTCTTTTGGAACTGTAAGTACGCCTTCTCTAAAAATAATATGACCAAGTGTTACTTCGCCTTTTTGTTCGCTAACCAAAGGTGAGCTTTGATTCGTAGCATACCTAAGTTCCTCTTGCTTACCTGTTTCTGGATCAAACCAAAGCATAGCGTATTTTCTAGTATGCTTAGAGTTTAATGTGTAAGTAAGCGGAGTTTTTTTACCTCTTAATAAATAGGTTCTATCTTTAATTTCCCATTGAGGTTTTACCGGCTCTTGTTTTACAGGTTTAGCCTTAACCTTTACTTGAGGTGCAACCTCATTATTTTCTTCTGCTACAGCTTTTTCTGCCATGATATAATATAATAAAAATGTTAATAAAAATAATAATTACCCCCGCCGTTTGACGAGGGTAATTACTACAAGTTGATTACTATGCAGATGCAGCTTTGAATAATACAAAGTTGTTTGCACCTTGCACACATAGACATCTTTCAGACAGGAAGTTTACTTCCATTGCATCAAGATCGCTAGTGAATGCACCACCAACAGATCCAGTCAACCATTGCTTCATACGACGGTCATCAGCTTGTGATGCGCGGTAACGTACGTGCAAGAATGGACGACGGATGTTAGTACCAAGGATTTGGTCGTACACAGTTGAAGTACCAGCTGGGATAAGAACTCCTTCAATAGTAGAGTTTTCAGTGTTAATACCACCACGTGTTGAAGCGTCGTTTAAGTATTTCCAGTCAGTCTTATAGAAATCGTAAGAACCTCTGCGGAATCCGCTAAACCCTAGGTTTAACGCCATTTCTTCAGAGTTTTCAAACAATCCATAAGCAGTACCACCTTGAGCACCAGCAGAGATATCAGCTAACATATCATCAAAATCCAAAGATGTTTGACGGTTTAAGAATAGCATGTTCTCTTCAATAGCACCTTGAGTGTCTAAGTTCTTAAGAATAGCATCAAAAGCATCAAGTCCTCCAGTAGCTGTAAATCCATCGTTTACGTTTCCACGATCATCGATAGCAGCGAAAAGACCTTGTGTACCTTTTACACCAGCAGTAGCAGCACCTGAACCAGCAGCTGCAAGCTCGCCTTCAACTACAGACATTTCTAAGTAATCTTCGAAACGTAAGCGAGTTTCAGACTCAGCTTTCAAATACCATAGGTAACCAGATGTACCATCTTCAGTAGCAACTTCTACCCAACCGATCTGAGCAGTGTCAGAACCGTTCACAACGTATTTGTTACGAATAATAATAGGTGAGTTAGAATATTGAGTGAAAGAAGGTGTGATACTTTTGTAACCAGTTGTATCAGTAGCTCCAGTTGAGTTAGTGATAGAAGAACCTTTTGCATACTCAGAACCGTATACAAAGATCTTAAGATCACCAGCAGTTGTAGATAACCCAGCTAAATCAGCTTGGCTATAAGGAGCAACTACAAGAGTAGCAGTACCACCAGTTTGGCTTGATTCAGTTACTAAAGCTTTAAGCTCTACTGTTGGATCGCTTGTGTCTAAGATTACGATAGTTTGGTTTGCAGAAATTACGTTCTCAACGAAAGTATCTCCAGCGCCACCTACTGTAAAAGTTAATGTATTGTTTGCTGCAAGACCTTCGACAGATACGTCGTTGTATGCTACGTGCAAACGGTTTTGTTCAGACCAGATAACTTGGTCAGATGTCATTGGCATTTCAGCTCCTACCATACGCAAGAATCCAGAAAGTGTTCTGTTTCCAAAACGCTCTACTTCTTGTTCGTAGATTTCAGGTAAGTACTGCTGTGCAAATGTATCAGAATCTCCAGTTCCTGCGCCTCCGTTAAAAGACAAGAAGTTTGTTTCTAATAGTTGTTGTTTTTGACTCGGTTTAATTGAACCGAATAGTGGATCTAAAGCCATTTTTTAAATGTTTATTAGTTAAATTTTTTAGTTTTGATTTTTAATTTTGAAGAATCAAGACCGCTAACTGACTTAACTTTTAAGCCACCAATAAACACATCACCTGAAGTGGTTCTTCTAGGTTCAGTTGAAATATTTTTTGACTTAGCCATAACATCTTTAACTGCATCGGCTTTGCCTTGCTCATAAAAATGTTGTGCTATTGTGTCAGCGTTTCTAGCAGCATATAAAGCTTTGTGGTAACCTTGTACATCTCCGATTTCACCTTTGTCATTTAAGAACGTCTTAATGAAATTAGTAATATCTGATTGCGCACTTGCTACTTGACTTGGGTTTTTAACACCATATCTAAATTTATTTTCACCAATTTTAAAATCAAAACCTTTGAAATTATCATTTAGTAAACTGTTAGTACGATTAACAAAACCCTCGTGGTTTTTAGCTACTGCCTGTTGCTCTTCATTGTATCGATTGAAAAAGTCCATAGCTCTTTGCTGGTCTTGAGTTACGCCCGGTCTCAACTTGATCTCGTCGTAGTATTTACTCTTCAAACCTTCTAAAAAGTCTTTGGCTTTTGCAACTTCCTCTTTAAACGCAATTTTCTTTTTGCGTATATCTTTTGGTTCATCTATATCTTCATCGTAATCAAAGTCTTCTAGTAAAAGACTTACATCTTCAGAATCAAGATGTGGTTTAGTTTGTTTATAGTATTCACGAATAAGTGTGTTGCTATCAACATTGGTATAATCAGCATTGAGCCTAACGTAGTCTTCAACGCCTCCACCTGTTTCTTCCATAAAAGAAACTAGCTTTTCAATATTTTCAGGTAGAACTCTTTGGTCTTTAACCGCTTGCTCTACTTCTGTAGTTACAGGTGAATCACCTGTTTTTACTTGTTCTTCCTCATCATCTTGTACAAGAGAGATAGGGGACTCACCTTCTCCGGTAGGTTCTGCAATTGTTTCTTCGATGTTTCCTTCAAAAACTGTTTTGCTATCTTCGGATGTTGGCTGAACAGATACCTCATCTGCGCTTGGCTCTTGAATGGCATTGTCTTCTGTTTTTATTTCTATTTTAGTAACTTCTGGTATTACTTCGCCTTGTGATTTTTCAATATCTTTAGGTAGTTCTACTTTTGTTACTTCATTTGCTTTACCAAGATTTTTTGGTTTTGTTTTCTTTTTACCTTTTAAAGAAAACTCTCCCTCTTGTTTTGTTGCTACTTCTGACATAATATAATATAATAAAAATTAATAAAGTTTATTTTTAACGAGGTTCAAACTATTCTAGTCCAAATCCTCCAAGTGAATCAAAACTAGTTGATTCAAAGTTTTTAGGTAGTTCATCGTTTTTTCGTTGTGATATCATTTCTGATTGTTGTGTACCTATAATTCTAGCACGTTCGTCTTTACGATCTTCTATCTTATCTTCTTTTTCTTTTTGTGCGTCAACTTCTAATCTAGCTAGCTGCATATCGTAATTAAACTTTTCAGCCATAAGCTCTCTTTTTATTTGAGCTTCTGTTTGCATACGTTGTATTTCAAACTGAGACTTACCCTGCTCTAGTTGTAATTTAGTTTCAGTGAGAGCTTGTTGCTTTTGCATTTCTGCTAAAGCTGCTTTTTCAGCTGCTTGAGCATTTGCTTGCGCTTGAGCTTGTATATTAGCTTGAGCAATTTGCTGATCGCGTTCTTGCTTGTGCTTACGTTTTATTTTAAGCATTTGGTTAGCAAGTTTAATATTAGATATCTCTCTAATATCTATTACATCTTCAAGATCAATACCTCCGTTTTGCAAAGCTATTTGTATGTTACGCTCTAACATTTGCTTGTCTTCTTCTTCAGGTTCTAATTCTAAGAATATACCAAACTCATGCATATTTAAATTCTGTATCTGCTTTAACGTATCAACATTAAATGTACTTATGCTATTCATAAGTGCGTTTTTAAGCAATGGAAAACTCAAAGCATCAGCAGCGCGAAGACTAATATTCTCAGCGGTTCTAACTGTTATATACATTAAAGACTGTAGTATATGCTTAGTAGCCGTGTTAGATGCTGCAGCCGCTAGTTTTTGTAAACCTACAAGTGAATCATTTGATGGTTGACTACCATCTCTAGCTTCGTTAAGTCCGGTCACGTCACGTATCATCTGTAGATAATACTGATATGTTTGCACAAGCGCTTGTATCTTAGCCATGCCAGAGGAGGTTTGTAACTCTTGAATGGGTACTTTACCTCCGTTAGGATCACCATCTTGAGTTAAGCTCCTACCTACAATACTACCAGTTTGGAAATACATGTTCAAAGCTTCTTGAGCATTGTATGTAGTTCCGTTACCAAGGTCGACTTCTGCTAAACCATCAACATCCACGAAAACACCATCTGGTACCATGCGGGCTAGCACTTGTTGTATTTTTAAATGCGTAAGCTGAATCATATCAGCAAACCCAATACACTTACTTACCAAACTTTCTATACGACCCTTATACATTCTAGGCGCAGAGATAGTATAATTCATTTCTACTTTAGTTTGATCACTGTAAGGTCTTGTCATGTTTTCAGCAAGTTCCCACTTAAGCATTTTTTCAAACCCTAGTATTTTAGCGCCGCTGTATAAAACTTCTATTGCTCTATGAACTTTATTATAGTTCTCAGCATCTTCAGGTGGATTAAATGAGTCATCTTTTTCAAGAGCTTTTTCAAGACCTTGATCTGTTTCTTTTATTTTAAATACTTGATTATTGTAAGTCTTGTATTCAAAAAATAAAACTTGAACATTGTTGTAATCATCATCTATACCGTAATAACCTCTAGTATAGTTAACATCACCTGGATATTTTTCTATTTCTGAAAGATCTGCATCAGTTAAGTAAGGAAATAACTTTTTAACTTCTTGCAAACTCATTGATTTAACTTCGCCAACGTAGTATATATCTTCAAAGTTTGGATCTTCAGTGTATGAATAAACAAGATTTGTTGGATCTACGTAATGAGTTGTAATACCATTAGCTAAGTTGAAATCAGTTTTAGTAGCACCAATACCTAAAACAGTTAAATCATAAGCTACACGTTTTTTAATTTCTTCGTATTTGTTATAATCAAAAACATTTTCAATGAGCTCTTCTTCTGCTATTTCTATAGCTTGCTTATAAGAAAGCTGCATGTGAAGCTCCAACTCCTCTTTACTTTTAGGTAATTGATCTTCTGGTACATTAGATCTTTTTAAACTAACCCCTAAGTTTTGCTCAGATTGCTTTATTAAATCAGCTGCAAACGCGTCTTGAGCTATAGCCGTAGCGTGTTGTGTTCTTTGTTTTACAGCAAAAGGATCTGTAGCGTAAGATTTAATTTTATAACCTTTATCAGTCATACCGTTAACTACAATATCAACAAACTTAGATAGTGTAGCTACAGGTTTCCAGTCTAAATTTAAATAAGATAAATCACCATTAACAGATAATTCATCTTTGTATTTTTGCACAGACTGTTCACCTCTTGCGTACAATCTTAAATTATGAAAGTACTGCCAGTTGTTTCCAAAACGACCACCAGCGCCTAAGCCTCGATCACCTCTGAACCATTCGTTCTCTATAGCTCTACCTACAGCGTAGCCATATTCCATTGTTGACTTTTCTGCGTCCGGTACTACCTGACTTGGGAAAGAGCTATTAACATTAGTGTAAACCATCTATTTTATTATTTTTGAAATATCGCCTGCGTTGTTATATTTTTTAAAACCTAACTGTACAGCTTGTTTTTGTTGTCTATAGACTGGTGTGTATTTATTTTTATTACAAGCCATTATAGCTAAACCAGAACTAATAGAAGCATCATGCTTTGTTCTATTGTTTATATTAAATTTACCCCAGTCTTCCAGTGTTCTTTGGAAATACATCTGGCCATAACCATCATTAGTTATCCCAACGTAATCTTCAATATAAGATTCAATAGCAGCAGCGTGTGCTTGTTTAATATCTTCTGACGAGTTTGGTATTCCGCCAATATCTTTTTCTGTTACGGATAGTTTGTTATAAACTTTATCCGGTCTATTCATAGAGAAGTTTCTATACCCTCTACGTTTTAAATAATACAGAAGCCTTGGTTTGTTATTCTCCGCGAGTATTGGCATACCATAAAAGTGTAATGCCATGAGTACATCTTCAAAGAATATCTCGGCTGTTTCAGGTCTTGCAATGTATTCTAAGAAAAACATATTAGCTGGAGCATTTTCCATGCTAAACTTTGTAAGACCACTCAGTGATCCTTTAGAACCTTTCTTATCTACTGTACCTGATATATCATATGAGTCACATCCAAAAGCACCTATGTGCTCATTACCTGGATATTTCGCTCCATTCTTTACTATCACACGATTTTGTAAGTTTGCAGGTGGCACCCACGATACTAAGAATCTTCCATTATTGTTTGGAACAAACCTTACTATAGTATCTTGTTTCTCTCCTTCCCACTGAAAACTACCACGCGTAACTAGTGATTTGTTTTTAACATCTTCATTATAATCTATTTGCTCGTATATCTTAGTTAGATTAAATAAAGATTCTTTTGCTTCATCTCTGAAAGCATGTTTCTCTGTTCTAGGAAACTGACGATAGTATTCGTTTAAACCATCTTGATCGCTCTTTAAACCATCAACTTCGTTTTCCCAGTGCTCAATAACACCTGTAATTATTAACTCACCATGCGGATCTTTGACTTCGTCTTTTGGCGGATCGAATACAGGTAATCCATAAGCATCAATGAATCCTTCGTAATTCCACTCCATAGGTATGAACAAAGAATATAATCCTGAGCTAGTCTGTCCATTGCGGTTTCTTTGTGTAACGTCTGAAGCATAGTATAATTTTTTAAAGTTTCCACCACCTTTTTCCAGTGCATTAGACGTTGAACCCATCATACACTTACCAACAATTCTAGAACCAAGTCTTAATGTTGTTTTAGTAACTCTCCAGTTGTTTAATATATTATCAGGTCTTTCCCACTTACCAGATTCATCGTGTACTAATAGCTTTAGTTTTTCACCATCATAGCTGTTATCACCTGTATTTTTCCAGTCAATAGTTGTATCAAGTCCTTCAATATCTTCATCAACCTCGCCTGCATCAAGCTTACGTCTTGTTAATTTAGACGCTGGTACTCTATACGCTAACTCTGTTTTTGGACGGTCCATACCGTCTTGTATTGGTTTAAAAAAGAAAGGGTAGTTAACTGATATTGGTACTACCTTGTCGGTAAACATTTTTTTGGCATCAGCACCAGACTTTGACAATATACCGAATCTTGCGTCGCTTGATATTGTAGCTTGGTTAACAGTTTCACCTGATGCCATGAACGAAAAACCAGACCGTCTGTTTTTGAGGTAGCACATACCATAACATCTTTGGTCTGCTTTGCAAGCTTCCCAGAATATAAAGAATAATCTGTTTGATTCCCTATAGTCTGCTGCCCCAACATCAATTTTACTCCACTGCAAGTACATGTAGTGAGAGCCAGTAACATAAGTAGGCTTATCTTTATTAACGAACCAAAAACCTTTTTCACGACGATTAAACTCTTCATCGATATAGTCATAATACTTTTCTTTAAATGTAGCTGGATATTTATTCCAGTCAAATACACTTTTAATTTTTTCAAGATCTTTAGGATATGGTATACGTTTCCACATCTTATCTTTGTTCTCATAAACATTTTCCGGCGACTGTGGAAGTCCAATAACTAGGTTTTGTATTTCAATAACCTCGCCTAGTGTACCGTCTCTGCTTATGATAACTATATCATGCTCTGCATCATAACCATATTTCCATTTCTTGTATCTATTGTTCTTTTTTACAATAGCAGGTTTGATGTGATCTGTAAGTGTTTTAACTAAAGTTTGTTCGTACATTACTTAGATCTTCCTTCTGCAAAACCTTTAAAGCTTTTTTCTTTAGTTTCTTTCTTACCGTCTTCAAGCATAGCTTTTTCTTCTTCAATACGGTTAAGTATTTCAAACGCATCGAATATTGCTAGCTTTTTTGTAGCGGCAGCGTTCTTGAGTCTGTCAGCTGATATATCATCATCTGAATCTACAATAGCTTCTTTAGCTACCTTAATTAACTCCTCAACTGCTTTTTGCCCAGCTTGGATTATACTGAGTTTCGTTTGCTTCGTATTCATATTTAATTACAATGTC
>JGI11772J19994_1000052_pt1 | contig 23283 bp, 29 predicted proteins | sample Etolagsurwater0m_FD_19994 | JGI IMG/M metagenome (IMG submission 19994) | reverse complement strand
TTCAAAGTCCGCAATCCGCTGGTCGATAACCGCTACGTGAATAATATCGATGAGCTGCAAAAGGATAGGACAAGAACAATGGTGAGACTCGCCAAGAATTTCTTGGAGAAAGAAAGGAGAAGTAAGTATGTCTTCTGATGAGGACTACTGGGTGAATAAGCACGCAAAGAGAAAGCAAGAGATTGTATCACAGTTGGAAAAATATATTAAGGTTAGAAATAAGTCTAAAATTGATATACTCAACCTGAGGTTTGATTACGAGATCAATAGACTCAGAGAAGAATTAAATACAGTCAATCAATTGCTTAATGTTATTTAATCTAAATAGGGGGTAATGACTCCCTATTTAAACTATTTTATTTTCATANTAAATATTATATAAATAANGAAATTATATTAAAAAGGAGATTAGAATGTCGAAAGAAGATAAAAAGTGGGTATCACAGATCATTTCTGTGGATACACAAAAAATGTTAGAGAGAATTTGTAAGGATACTTTAAGAACAAAGCCTACTCAGTTGCATATTATCGTCAAAGAATACTACGATAAACTAGAAAAACTTTAGTATATTTTATTCATAAATTATGATAAATTTTAAGAATGTTGGAGATAATAAAAGATCACCCGCATTTCTTTGAGCGAACTGTTTATAAAGTCGAGTACGTTGACGTGCCCGACGAAGAAGAAAATATTGTCCATAAAGTCTTAGTAGAATTTTCCGATGGTACGGAAAAGCTTTATGATCACAGCGTTTGGAAGAAAATAGTCGATAAAGGTAAAGAGATACTAGAGAGAAGAAGAGGATAATTTAGCTTCCTCTTGCTTTATCATCTCATCATACTCTAATTTATATTCTTTATACGCTGTCATCTGAGCGATAACATCTTGCAAATAAGCAATAATTAGTTTGTTTTCTTGATCTTCTGTCATAATTTTTATCCTTTTAGAGGGGGTATCTACTACTATATCAAACTTCAAATGTAAATAGCTACATAAATATTTTTGATTTTATTAAATAAATATATTGACTTTTATGGTAGCATTGTTCCATGGCAAAATTTTACTTATTTATGATTATTTGTATTTACAACCCTATGATGAGTCTTGAGAATACATGTAAGATTGTTCCAATGAGTGAGCCCTTTAAGACTCTCAACGAGTGTTTAGATATGGGAAAAGTATTGAAGACTAAACTCCAGTTGGAAATGGTAAATGTTTATCCTGCTTCTTTTTGTTCTGAGAAAAACTTTACTTCAACGTAAGCCATTTCGATAATTTAGATCGAGTAGGGTGCACCTTACACGAGCCGCTGTCCACAATCACCAAAACGACATCCATTTCCTTTTGAGCCTTAGACGGGCTCCGATAAATCTCATGACCAATCTGTCTCTTTTTTGATTTCGTTTTTCTCTTAGATTTAGTTTTTACGTCAATGCGAAAAGTTTCGTTATCAGGCGAGATAGCAATTAAATCGATGATCCCATTGGGAGCAACATTTTCAAATACTAGAAAACCTAACTCCAATAAAATTTGAGACACACGAAGTTCGGAGACAATTCCCTTAACATGTTTTTCATTAATGTGACTAGTCAAGTTCTTTTTTCACATCATCAGAATACAATTTGAGAGGAATTGTTATTCTGTGAATAATAGAGCTTTTATAAATAACTATCGTTCGACCACCCTCTTTGTCTTTTCGGATCATCGAAGCCATTAATTTTAATTCATCCTTATTCTCTTGAAGAACCCATCCCACCTCATCGCATATAGCGGTTTTTAATTTTTTCATATCTTGGTAGGTATGCCATCCCGACTCCTCTTCGACGGTGTCTCTCCAGACAACATACTCCAATTGATATTCCATAGAGGAATTATATGAAATTATTTACTTTTTTAAAGTATTCTGCCCAGGAATTAATTTACTGCATTTCGGTAATTCTGTTCCTTTTGAGACAGAAAACCACTGCTCATAACCTTGAAGATAGCTAATTCCACTACTATTTTCACATAATTGTCGACCAAAGGTGTCTTGAACTGCCTGCTGAACGGAAGCCAGCGACATATCATCACCGATCATCGATCCGCCATCCTTGAGCTTTCCCCACCAATTTAAGATATCCTCTTTGACGGCGTCATACTCGTGAGCGCCATCAATAATAATTCCTTGAAAGTGTTTATCCTCCCAACGTCTCAGTGTATTGGCATCGTCGCTTCGAGATTTAACGGGAGTCACAATTCCTCCCTCAATAAAAGCCTTACAGTTTTCTTTAAACTGCTCATAAAAACCACCAGCAATATCTAGATTACCGTGTTCCGATGATCCCTCAAATGTATCCAGAGCGTAAACGTGTACTTTCTTTCCCGAGTTAATAATGTTAGTAGCAAGATAAGATGTAGACCTGCCCATAAAGGATCCAATCTCTAAAATCTCATCTCCATTCTCGCAATTGTCTAGTAGCTGATCGTATGCCTCATGCATATTAAACCAGCCAGGTATTTTAAAGTAACTATGTTTCATTTTTTCCTTTCACTCATTTCAATGGCAGCCTTCAACATAACTGCCTGCATGTTGGTAAAATAATTTTTACCTAATAACTTATCAGCAATTCTCCTTGCTTTTTTTCTTTTGTACTCCTCTGTGTGCCAACGCTCCGATGCTCTCTTATCGGTGTGCTCGTACACAGGTTTCTTTTGTAGTTTATATTTTCTGCTAGTCATTGTACTTTCTTTGTTATGTCCTTTGCTAATTCCATAGCTGTCTCATGAATAATGTTAGCCATAGCCCATTTTTCATACTTATCTAACTTTTCTTGCATCTCAATTAATGCATTAAAGCATTGGCAAGCATCCTTGAGTTTTCGATGATCGATTGTTTGATCGTCTTCGAGTATTATTTCTGGCATCATATCAACCACTCCTTAAATTCTTCACCAAGTATCTCACTGGCGATGTTAATTTTAGAACGCAGACTCTTAATTATATTTTCATCCACCGTTCCCTCACAGACTAAGTCAACGTAAGTCACTTTATCCTCTGTTCCTATTCTATGATTTCTAGCTTCAGCTTGCTCTCTGATTTCTAGATCATAATCATTAGAATAAAATATCATAGTTTTAGCTATATTTAAAGTTAAGCCGTATCCCCCTGTCCGCGGATGACCAACCAAAAAACGCATGTGGTGTTCAGGGTTTTTAAATCTCTCTAATATCTTGGGTCGCTCCGTGCTGGGAGTTTCTCCGTAAAAACCTTCCGCTGACCCCTGACCGTATTTCTTGTCTAAAGTTTCAATAACCTTTCTAATATTATGGCGGTAGGAACACCAGATAATCACCTTTCCGTCTACCTCTTCAATCGTATCAAGTAACTCTTTTAATCTATTCTCAGAGAAATCAATAAGACCTCCCTCATCCGTTGTCATGTATCCACAGGCAATTTGGTGTAATCTCTTTAATTGAGCAATCAGCGTAGCGGTTGTTAGTTGTTCTCCATCAATCTCCGCCAACGCAACATTCTTCATCATGACGTAAGCCTTGAGTTGTTTATCGGTCATCGGTACGCGTCTCTTCATATAAATTTTATCAGGTAAATCCAGAGCCTCCGCCTTTGTGACTCGGTAAGAAAACTGCTGTATTTTATCTGTCAACTCATCAAGTCGCTTGTATCCTGTGACCTTATTAAAACTGCGACCCCCAAAGTTTAGTTTGACTTGATCACAGTAGCGAGCCTTAAAAGAGTAGATAGAACTAAAGCCGAGCAGGTCTTCACTAAGAAAGGCACACTGACCATATAAGTCTTCGGGAGATTTTGTAATCGGTGATCCTGTAAGAATAACTCGATACTTGGCAAACGTTCCAATCTTAATACATCTCTTTGTTCTTTGAGCGGACATGTTTTTAATAATCGTCGACTCATCAATACACATTAATGTTTTATCAACGAGAGTAAATTTTTCAGCCACCGTCGATCCAAACTTAGTAATGACAGAGTCAATATTCATAATCAAAACTTTTAATCGATTGTCAGTAGCAAACAAAACTTTCTTAATTGTCTCTTGTTCTTTTTTTGTTTTTGCTCCCTCCCAAACATGGACATCGTAGTCTATGTGTTCGGCTAAATGTTTTTCTAATTCTTCTCTCCAGTTGTATTTTATTCCATTAGGGCAGATAACGAGTAGCTGATTTATTTTTCCGTTATCAAAAAGAATGGATATTCCATCGATAAGAACTTTCGTTTTACCGCATCCCATTTCCATAAACAACGCATACTCAGGTGAGTTTTGCTCAAACTGATTAAGCATTCCCGCTAAACCAATTAGCTGATGCTCCATAGGCTTAGTTTTAAACTTGTATTTATCTAGTAACATGATAACAATTATTCTATAGAGAGAATTATTACATGAGCGAAAGTAAAAGTAAAGTTTATATAATACAAAAAGTTTTGCGAAAACACATTGACGGAACACTGAGAGGATTAGACTTCTCTCAAGCAGAAAGATTTGGAGAGATAATTTATTTGTTTGACAGTCAAAAACAGGTAGTCATGTCTCCCCAGCCTACAATTAGAAAAATAAAACAAATCCTAAAAGACTTTAAAGACAACGATTATTTGGTCTTAGTAGGAGATCCCGCATTAATAGGGTTGACATGTTCGGTTGTAAGCACTATATCTAATGGTAGATATAATATGTTAAAATATGATAGATTAGAAAGAGATTACTTTCCTATCAGAGTTGACATAAACGAATAGAAAGGAAAACAATGACGTTAGATTTACGAAAAGAGAAAAGCGACTTTGAAGTGAGTGAAGTTGATCCNATATCAAAAGCATGTCAGGAACAANTAAAACTTGAAAAAGAANTNGAAGACTTAGAGTCTTTNATGAAAGCTAAAAAAGACNTGCTCAGACAAAACGGAGAACAAATTGTTTCTTTGATGGAAGAGCGTGGTGTTAAATCAATTAAGATGTCAGATGGACAATCTGTAGACATCAAACCATTTTATACTGGAACTATATCCAAAGATAATCAAGAGGAGGCATTTCAATGGCTTCGTGATAATGGATATGATGACATTATAAAAAATCAAGTTGTCTTAAAGTTTGGTAGAGCCGAAGATGAAAAGGCAAATCAAATTTACAGTGACTTGGCAAGTAAGGGTTTAGACGCCGATAGAAGTATCAAAGTCGAACCTATGACTCTCAAGGGTTTCATTCGTGAAATGATTGAGAACGGTAAAGACATCCCAATGGAAACATTTGGAGTTTATGTCGGACATAAAATCAATATCAAGAAAGGTAAGTAAAATATGTCAGAGAAAAGTAAAACACAACAAGTAGTAAAAGAAGAAAAGAAAAACGTAGCGGTATTTGATAACTCAATTTTAAGAAAAGCTGGTGCCTCCCTCAGTGAGAGAGATGCCGAAGATTATCAGATACCTTATTTGAACGTAATCGTTTCCAATTCTCCACAGAGAAAAAAGACTCACGATAAATATATCGATGGTGCTGATGAGGGAATGGTGTTCAATAGTGTAACTCAAAAGCTTTATACAGAGTTAACTGTTTTACCAGTTTACTACAGAAGAAGATATGTTGAGTGGCATTTAGATAGAGACAGAGCCAACGCTCCAATCAATACTTATACCATTGAAGAATACGAAAAAATGAAGAGAGATGGTAGAGTAGTTCGAAACGACGATAACATAGAGATTTTAGATGGTGGTGAGACTTATGTTCAAAACACCGCTGAACACTATGTGATTGTAGTTGAGCCCGATGGAAGTTGGAACCAAGCTATTATCAAAATGAAATCTACTCAGCTAAAGAAATCTAGAACATGGAATTCAATTATGGCTAATCAAAGAAGAATTGATGGCGATGAAATTTATCAACCCAAAGACTTTGCTCGATCATACAAGCTAAGCACTAGAGCCGTACAAGGTAAAAAGGGTGACTACTATGATTGGGTGATTACTCAAGATAAATGGATTGATGAATTAGATAATCCTAATGTCGAAAAGATATTTAGTGATGCCATTAAATTTGAAAAGGCTATCCATAAAGGTGAGGTGTCTGGTGTAGAAGACAACTCCGATGAACAAGTTTCTCCGCTTCCCAATAGCGGAGATGCCTCCGTGAATGGTGATACAGAGTCCGATCTACCATTCTAACTTCTAAAGTGGTGATCTTGAATCCAGTCACCACTTTAGTTTACTGGCACACGATACGGCAGTCCCTATCCGAGTATTTCTCCTCGTTTATGTTGTTCAGAGGGGTTGCCGTATCATTTATTAAGGGAACCAATAAATGAATGATGCATTTGTAGAAAAATTTAAGAATATATTTAAAGGGCTAGAGCGTGCCCATGGTGTGTTTGAGAAATCAAACGAACCACAAAACGGTAAAAAAGTGGAAGCTCGAATGAAAACTGTCCACGAACCGCCGACCACTGAAAAATTTGAGAAGCACTTAAAGGGAGAGTATCCTGCCATGGGTATTGTTCCGATCAACGATGACAATCAGTGTGTGTTTGGTGCTATTGATATTGATGTTTATCCCCTTGATCACAAGGCACTTCAGAAAAAAATTAAAGATAAAAAGTTTCCACTGGTAATGTGTTTATCTAAAAGTGGTGGCGCTCATTTATATTTATTTATGAAAGAGGAAGTTTCCGCTAAAGATATACAATTAAAACTAAGTGAGATGGCAACGGCAATTGGGTATCCATCGGCGGAAGTTTTTCCTAAACAGATTGAGTTATCTCAGAGAGAGGGAGAACAGAAGAGAGATACAGGGAGTTGGATTAACTTACCTTATCACGGAAGAAATCGATACGCTCTCAAAGAGGATGGATCGGGTGCCACACTAGAACAGTTTCTTGCGCTATACGACTCTATGGTCGTTGGTGATCTGTCAAGCATCAAGACAGATTTCAAGAATGAAGTTATCAAGGATGGACCTCCTTGCTTACAGATACTAACCGAACAAGGAGTGAGCGATGGTTCCCGCAATAATGCTCTCTTCAATATCGGGGTATTCTATAGGAAGTCCAGTCCTGATAACTTCGCAGAATTAATTGAAGAATATAATAGGGTTTATATTAACCCACCGCTAAAAGCGGATGAGGTTATCTCTGTTATTAGACAGATTAGTCAAAGCGACAATGAGGGTGCGCCAAAGTATATGTATCGATGTACTCAGCCACCGATTGAGTCTCTTTGTAATAAGCGTTTATGTAAGAAAAGAAAATTTGGTGTGGGTGGTGATAATGATCGAGAGCATCCTGTATACGCTGATTTAAAAGTTTATAAGTCGGATCCACCAAGGTATTTTCTCAATGTCGATGACAGAAGAATAGAGATATCGAATACCGAAGACTTAATGAACCATCGTAAAATTATTCAAGCATGTCTTGAACAATTAAATACAGGGATTATGAATATGAGCGCTGCGGAGTGGAATAGAACATACTCAGAGTTGTTTGAGAATATCTCTATTGACTATCCTCCCGAAGAGGTAACCAAGAAAGGTGAGTTTAAAGAATTGCTAGAAGAATTTTGTTTACACCAAGGAGAAGCACTAAGCTTCGATGATATCTTTCTAGGTAAGTCTTACTCGGAAGAGGGGTTTACTTATTTTGCTCTAAAAGATTTGATGGATCACTTAAAGAGAAATGACTTTAAAGAGTCTCGAGCGTGGGTAACCGTTAGGTTAAGAGAGGAGTATGATGCGGAAGACCTGATCAAGACAGTAAAAAATGTCAGAATTAGACTCTGGAAAATACAAGAACTAACTGTAGAGCAACCAGAGTTAGATATTCCTAATATGGAAAAAGAAATAAAAGAAGAGGAGATACCATTTTGATAAAAGTATTATTTGGAAATAGCTTTGAGAAAGTAAAAGAATTAAACGATAACTCTATTGATTGTGTTATTTCTTCCCCTCCCTACTTTGGTTTAAGAGACTACGGCAATGAAAATCAAATGGGTTTAGAAAATCATTACAAAGATTATATTCAAAACACGGTTAATCTTTTTAGATTAATGAAACCTAAGTTAAAAGACACTGCTACTATATGGTGGAATGTGGGGGACAGCTATTACAATTATCGACCAACAAGAAACAAAGATAATTTATATAAAAGTCCCGACTACCATAAACAAACTATTAGTAATTCAAGACAAGACCTACCTACAAAAGGTAGTAAAAGGGGTATTGTGTTTGAGGATATAAAAGAAAAAGACTTAATGATGATACCTAATAGAGTGGCAATCGCTCTACAGGAAGACGGATGGTATGTTCGATCAGAAATAATTTGGTCGAAACCTAATCCCATGCCTGAGAGTGTCAGAGATAGACCTACTTCTTCTCATGAAAAAATATGGTTAATAACAAAAAATAAAGCTTATTACTATGATCATGAAGCTATTAAAGAAGACTGTTTAACATACGATAATTTAAATAGAGATAGAGATACCACTAAACTTAACAATACACCAGGTAGAACAAAAATGGGGGGACTTAAAAAGAATAACTATACAAAGAAAAATAAAAGAAACGTTTGGACAGTTACCACTAAACCTTTTAAGGGAGCACACTTTGCTACCTTTCCTATTGATTTAATTGAGCCTTGTGTACTTGCAGGATGCCCTGAAGGTGGAACAGTCTTAGACCCTTTTGGTGGATCAGGAACAACAGGAGTTGCCGCGAATAGGCATAAAAGAAATGCAATTTTAATTGAGTTAAATGAAAACTATAAAGAAGTAATGCAATTAAGATTTAGTAAAGAAGATCCATTGTTTTTGGAGACACAGTATGAGTAAACCCATTGTTGTCATCGGACCGCCAGGCACGGGCAAAACAACTTTTATTCTTAATAAGATAGAAGAGTATATCGCTGAGGGATACTCGATTGATGAGATTGGTTTCTTTTCTTTTTCAAATAAGGCGGTAGACGAAGCAAAACAGAGAGCCAGTGAGAAGTTTAAAATACCTGCCTCTCAATTAGAAAGCTTCTCAACACTTCACTCTTATGCCTTACGTCAGTTAGGTTTAAGTCGTGACTATATAATGAGTAAAAATGATTGGAGAAATGTAGAAGATGTACTTAGGATTAAAATTAATGTTAATAACGATGACGATAGTTTTTACAACAACTACGACGACAAATATATTCAGTTAATTGAAAAATCAAAAAGAAGAGATATTGATTTAAGAGACTGTTGGACAATGTTTGCAAAAGACATTATTTATCACAAGCTTGAGTATATTTCGAAAGGATTAAAAGAATATAAAGAAAAGGGGTATGAGAAGTTTACGGATGGTGTGACAGGATCTTTTGTTAAAGATTCAGGACCTAAAATGGATTTTACAGATTTGATTATGAACTATGTCAAACAAGATAGAGTGAAACCCTTTCGTGTTGTTTTCTTTGATGAGTCACAGGATATGTCCACAATCCAATGGAAAATGGCAGAGATGATTTGGAAATCATCGGAGGTTTCTTATATTGCTATGGATCCCAATCAAGCTATTTATACTTGGGCGGATGCCGATGTCTCCAAAGCTATTGAAGTAAAAACACAGGCAGAGGAGACTATTGTTTTAGATCAATCAAAGAGAGTACCAAGAAAAATATGGGAAGTGGTTAATCGTGTTGAAGAGCAAATCGTTGCCTATGATGACATTAAATGGAAGCCTGCGGAGAGAGATGGAAGTGTTGAGTTTGTTAAAGGTATTTATCATTTAAACATGTCTGAGGGTAGCTGGTTGGTTATGGGTAGAACAAGAACAATCAGAGAAGATTTAGAGGAAGTATTAAGAAAGAAGAATGTATTTTTTCGTGTTAAAATGCGGGATAATAAGTATCGTTATTCTGTGAAAGCACAAGAAAGAAACGCTATACTGACTTGGAAAGAATTAATGAGAAGTGAAACAAATGAAGTTCCAATTAAGATGGTTGATAATTTATATAAAAGTATTGGAAAAGAGTTTGTTGCCAGAGGATATAAAAAAGTAATAGCGGAACAAAAGAAAGCTTTCCCTGATAAAAAAGTTTGTTTTAAGGAACTAAAAGAAAGTTACGGACTGCAAGCTGACTTCGGAATTTCATGGGTAGAAGTAATGACTACCTTGAATACAGAAACAAGAGCATACTTGGAAAACCTAGAGTCAAGGGGTGAGGACATAGGGAAAGAACCAAGAATAACACTGTCCACGATCCACCAACAAAAGGGTGGTGAAGCAGACAATGTTATTGTCTCTCTTGATATAGGAAAGATGGCATACGATGACTATCGGACTAATCCTATTAATGAGCATCGTTTATTTTATGTTGCTTTCTCAAGAGCAAGACACAATTTATTCATTGTCTTACCTCAATCAAGAGAGGCTTATAGAATATGAAAACATTAGAGCAAAAAAAAGAAAGAGTAAAAAAGAATGTTCAAAGATGGAGATTAAAAAATCCAGAGAAGGTAAAGGAACAGAGAAAAAGAGCATATCAAAAACTAAAAAATGACCCTGTAAGATATGCTGAAAAATTAAGAAAGCATTATATCTATAAAAACAAACCAGAGAGAAAAGAAATAGAAGAAAAATATAGATTAGAAAGCATAAAAAAATGGTTTAAAAAACAATGGAATACAAACACCGAATTTAGAATAAAAAGTACTTGTAGGAGCAGAATAAGACAAGCTGTTAAAAAAGGTTTTAGATCTGGGAAAACTTTAGATTTATTAGGTGTTAAAGATATACAAATAGTTATTCAACATTTACAAAAACAATTTAAAAAAGGAATGTCTTGGGACAATCATGGTGACTGGCATATCGATCACATCATTCCTTGTGCAAGTTTTGATTTGACGAAGCCTTCGGAGCAAAAGAAATGTTTTCACTACACCAACTTACAACCCCTTTGGGCTAAAGAAAATTTAAATAAAGGAGCAAAAATATAATGAGCAAACAAATAGGAATGTTTAAACCCAAGTCTGAATGGCTACCACCAATGGACTTTCCCGATATTAAAGATGCAAAAAGAATTGCTATCGACTTAGAAACTAAAGATCCAAACATTAGTCAAAAGGGTGCGGGATGGGCAACAAATGATGGACACATTATTGGAGTGGCAGTCGCTGTTGATGGTTGGGAGGGATATTATCCCATTCGACATGAAACAGGTTTTAATCACTCTCCCGAAATAGTTTTTGATTGGTTAAATGAGATGCTGTCTACAGACTGCGATAAGATTGCTCACAATGCATCCTATGATTTTGGTTGGTTGCAGGCAGAGGGAGTTAAATGGAATGGTCGAATTGTTGATACAATGATTGCGGGACCTTTGATTGATGAAAATAGATTTAGTTATTCTTTAAACGCAATGTCGAAAGAGTATTTAGGGGAAAGTAAAAATGAGTTTTTGTTAAGAGAAACAGCGGCACAGTGGGGTGTTGATCCAAAGGCAGAGATGTACAAGATACCTGCTCAGTTTGTGGGAGAGTACGCCGAACAGGATGCCGTGCTATGTTTAAAGCTTTGGGATAGGCTCAGTGTTGATATCACTAAAAATAATTTACAAACTGTTTTTGATTTAGAAACAGAACTTCTTCCTGTTCTCATGGAAATGAGAAGAAAGGGAGTGAGAGTAGATTTAGATAAATTAGCAGTAGCAGAAAAAGAATTAATTAAAAAAGAAAATAAGTTATTAAACTTTGTTCACGATAAGACAGGGGGTAAGGTAGATATTTGGGCAGCCAGATCGATTGCCTCTATCTTTGATCTCTGCAAAATTGATTACCCTAAAACAGATAAAGGTAATCCTAGTTTTACAAAAAGCTTTTTAGAAAACCATCCTCATCCCGTTCCCAAGGCAATTGTTCAAGCGAGAGAATACAACAAAGCGCGAACCACGTTCCTCCATACGATAGAGAGATATAATCACAACGGAAGAATTCATGCCAATATCAACCAACTTAAGACAGAGAACGGCGGAGCGGTGACAGGAAGATTTAGTTATTCGAATCCAAACCTACAGCAGATACCTGCTCGAGACAGTAAGGAGGCGGATATAAAAATAGGAACAATGATCAGAAGTTTGTTTTTACCTGAAGAGGGAGAGAAGTGGGGTTCCTTTGACTATTCACAGCAAGAGCCTCGTTTAGTAGTCCATTATGCTGATTTTATCGGGTTGGAGGGCTCAGAAAAACTCGTAGGAGCTTACAGGAGCGATAAAAACACCGACTTCCATACGATCATGGCGGAGATTGGAAAAATCGAACGTAAGAGCGCTAAAACCATAAATTTGGGGTTATTCTATGGAATGGGTGTCGGAAAACTGGCAGATCAGCTAGGAATTGACCCAGAAGAGGCAAAAGTACTAATTACGGAGTATAATACTCGAGTTCCCTTTGTAAGGAAGCTGGCTGACCGAGTTTCGGATCACGCAAGCAAAACAGGAAAAGTAAAAACATTCTTAGGAAGACACTGTCACTTTGATTTGTGGGAGCCAAAGGCTTTTGGTGCTCACCGAGCATACCCCTATGAGAAAGCAAAAGAGGAGCACGGTATTAATACACCTCTAAAAAGAGCGGGTACCTACAAGGCATTAAATAGATTAATTCAAGGGAGCGCCGCTGATCAGACAAAGCAGGCAATGGTAACTCTCTATAAAGAGGGGATTATTCCAATGATACAAATTCACGATGAATTGGCGATCAGCTTTGACGGTAGTGAAGAGAAGCAACAACAAATAATAGAGTATATGGAAAACGCTATTGAGATTAATATTCCATCAAAGGTAGACGTTGCCATAGGAGATAATTGGGGAGAAGCACAATGAGAATAATATATCAAGACGGAAAATTACTACTTAGTTTAACGAGAAATGAAGTAAAGCAAGCACAAGAAAATATAGGGAGACCCATTGAATTACCATTAGGTCAACTAAAAGTACTTCATGAAGATGTTAGTAAGGCTGTTTTACAGCGTTGGGAAAAAGTAGAAGTTCCCAGTCAAGTTAGTTATTTAAGAAAATAAGAGAATAGTGACGACAGTTGATAAATTAATTATTTGCAAGGGACACTAATCTAACGACCTTTTCTAAATACACACAAGTTTCCTTCCATATATTTTTTGGTCATCACTATTCTTACTGATAAAATATCATATCTGCTGTGCGGAAACAACAATTCTTTTTTCTTTCCTGTGGATTAAAAACTTTTTCGAAAGGAAAAAATACTATGTTTAATTTAACCAAAAGATCAATGGATCACTTTTTAAACTTCTTTAAGACAAAAGAAGACAAAGACGAAACCATTAAACAATTCTGCCAAGCAGAATACAAAAAAGATTGGTACGCCGCTTACATGACCTTTAAACAAGAAGGTCGCTTCCCAAACTTTATTAGAAGAACTCTCTAAAGAGTTATATTGGCAATAATTTCAGCTAGTTCCTCACATCTTCGTGGGGTCTGCTGATGCCATCTACTATCTTTCATTTCCAGTGACGCTGTTTTCCAATCCTTAACACGTATCGCTTTCCACATCTTGCGAAATTTTCGAACACCATTTGTTCCTAGTTGAAAAACCATTTCTAAAATTACGTGCTCCGCTTTTTCAGGTATGTTGTGTCCGACACACTCCTCTATCAGAGACTCAGCTCCCGCTGCCGCTCTGTTTAAATCCATATCAAAAAGTTCATTGATTTCTTCCATAGAAATTTCTACACCTTCTTTAAATCGTTCTTCTTCGTGAGGTTGTATTAAATGTCCTATTCCAATCGTGGCTTTACCTAGTGAATCTAAGTACATGGATGTACGTAGTCCCTCACTGTCCTGTATTCTAGCTCGAAGTTCATCTGTAATTTTTATCATTTTGCACCTATACCCCAGTGTTCTTCGTGGGGATCTTTCTCTTCCTTTCTTTTAAATATGTTTATAATAAATTTAATTAATTTCATTTATTTGAGTTTATAACCCAAACCAGCGTATTTGTCTACACTTCCTCCATTTTTAAAATCTTTTGTAAAAGTGAAACCTAATTGATCAGGTTGCGCAGTCAAACCTAGTTGACCTCCAAAAATATCAGTTTGGTAACCCAATTGAGGATTTCCTGAAAAAACATTATCAAATCTTAAATTACCTACTGGAGTAGTCACTTCAGGATTTTGTGAAAATTTATACAAATCTGTTAAAGAAGGTAATCCAAAGTTTTGAGCCATAAGAACAGGCTGACCTGTTGGATCTATTCGATACTCTGGGTTCATATCATCAAAGAGTTTTTGTTGTTTATTCCTGTTTATCTCTTCTTGAAGCATCTTGTCGAAGAGATATCGATCTAACATTTTTCTTTTATCTTGCTCAGATAATTCTGATCGTAAATCTGGACTAACAGTTCCCTTAGGAACTTCTCCTATGCTTTCTAAGTATATATTACCTAAAGTATTATTAGGGTCGTAGTACTCAGGCACAATAGGAGCGACACCCACATTAGAGTAACCCTCAGGAAGATATCCTGGTTGATAAGTATCTGGGTTGAATGAGCTAATATTGTTGTAAGGAAGATCGGCAGTGCTTCTTTGATAGGGAAGAGGTACCCCCGCATTGTCTATACCGAAGATAGATGGATCACTCTCGTCACCCACATTTCTATTTAAGTTCATGGGGGAAAGTGTCTCTGTTTCAATCGAGGCAGGTGTTAAATCAATTGCAGGTTGATTGGTAGTAGTTGTAATGGTACTTCCTCCACCGTAATTAACGGTCGGCTGACCGCTGAAAGCTGATCTCAAATTATCATAAAGACCACCAACAGTTTCTATTCCCTGCTGAGTTCCACTTTTAATTCTTTGAAATAAATCAGAAGCAACAGACCCAAGAACACCACCTCTACCGATAAAATCTCCTACTCCTTTACCAATGCTTCCTAGACCATAACCAATGTCGCTAAAAACTTCTCCTAACGTTGGACCATATTTATTTGCTAGTTGCATTCTTTTGTCTGCAAGAGTCGTTCGCTCATATCTTCCTGTCATTGGGTTGAACACAGGAGAAGGTTCTTGAAGAAGAGTTCCTCTAGTGTTTTCTACGGGTTTCATTCTTGTCCGTATAAATCTTTGCTCCGCTAAATCTTGTTGTCTTCTTCGATCTAAGCGATCATCAGAAACATCCTCACGACCTTTGAAAAACTTTTCTCTCGTTTCTTCTCTAAATTTATTTTCTAATCTTTGACGAGATTCTCTTGCAGCTGTTTGAGCTCTTTTTCTCGACTCTGGACTTGCTATTTTTCTTCCTCTAGCCATTATGCTACCACCTGTGGTCTTTTAAATTTTTTGGACTCATAGAGATCGACTATACCACCCTCAGCGGCATTGAAAAGAGGCATTCCCACTGACTCTAAGCTAGCCACGGTCTGCGGATTAAATGGGGCTGACAAAGGAGGGACAACATCAGCCCCCAGTCCGCGGGACACTTGAGGAGAAGAAACAGCCCCCAGTCCGCGAGGAACATTCATTACATCATTATTAGAGGGTTTAGGTGGAGTGGAAGGAAATCTTGCGCCAGGTTGTATGTCTTGAGTTTCAATTGTTTTTAAAAAATCAGTGTATTCTTGTTCGGGTTCTTTTGTTCCTTTTTCTGCTGTTGCTATTCCTGTGGCTAAATCTGTTTGGTATCCCATCATACTTTCAATAAAAAACATTGCATTAGCCATTTGATTTTTTGTGGCATTTTTTGGTGACAGTGCTCCAGTTTGCAAATCTATAAAAGTTTTTAATCCATCTCTTCCTTGTTTTGTTAAAAGCATTTTAGATAAATAGTTCATACCTCCAGCTCTCGCTGCAAGACCCTGTAGATTAACAAAACCAAGAACTATGTCTAACATAGAGGCTTTTGGACTGACTCTACTAAAGTTAACTCTTCTTATATAGTTAAATAAATCTGCTATTTCTTTAATCTCTTCTTTACTAAATAAAATATCTAATTTTGTTTTTGGACTTCCTGCCTTAGGTCCTAAAGTATTGGTCATATTTTTTACAAACAAAGTCGGATCTAATATTGATTTAAAAACTTCTCCATCAAATTTACTAGAAGCGGACACAACATCTTCAGGAACAGCACCAGCAGCTCTTTCTTTTCCAACTCGTTCTTTGTATGCACCAAAGACTCCTTTTTTAGCTTGAGATGCCTGAGCAAGGTTTTCAGCTTCAAAAGTCAGGTCTTCGATTGGTCTAGATGATTTTAATAAAGCATCTTCCACCACAGTGCTTTTTAATTGATTAATAACGTCATCATAACCGTTGTTTCTTAGGAAAGTTAAAGCTTCATCAAGCTCTGTTGCATTTAATTTAGTGAACTGAGTAACTACATCCTCCGCTGATTTTCCTGACTGAATAAATTTACTTAAAAAAGAATCTTCTAATGCTTTAATTAAATCACTATCTGTTTTGTATAAATTTCGAACGTTTTGGAGTCTCTGTCCAATCTCTGACTGGATGGTTTTACTCATTTGTTTTAGTTCTACATTTCCCTGTAATCCATTTGCAATCGTTTGATCTAAATCTATATTTAAAGCATCTAATAACTCTCTAGCAGGTCTTTTTTGAGAGGCGGTTGCTAAATCTTTAAATACACTCCCTGTTCCAGCCGCGGCTGCACTGTATTGACTAATTAGGTTTTGAAACTCAAGAGCAGTTAGCATATTAGCGCCGCCAGTATCGTCTACCATTGATGCTCTTGCCTCTATTAAACTTCTATATAAAGTATCATCTCCAGTTCCCTTTGGTTTATATTGCTTAATTAATGCGTCTAATTTAGCTATAAAATTATCTGTAGATATCATTGGAATTTCTGCAAAATCAACTACTTTACCTGTTTTTTTATCTGTTAGTTTGGTTAAATTTTCAAAACCAATGTCAGCATTATCTTTTCTCTGTTTGATCAAGTTGTCTAATATGTCATCATAAGCACCAGTAATTTTGCTTCCTAAAATACCAGCGTCTTTTCCTGTTTTTCCATACAATTGTTTCATCATGTTTTGAATAGCGACTGCTGTGGACTCAATCTGTTCAAAAGCTAAATCTGCTCCCTGACCTCTCGTTAGATAATACCCTCTTAAAAAATCTTCTATTTGTCTTAAAAATTTTACACCACTTATTTCAGATAAAGTTAGAGGACCTATTTTTTCTTGTAATCTAAGACCTTCTTCAAAAAAAATTCTTTTTTCTTCTCCTTCTAGTCCTTTTATTATTCTTACTGCTTCCTTTGTTGCAAAGTTTTTAACAGGGTTTACTTTGGTGACCCAATTTAAAAACTGATTAACACCAAACTGAGTAGATCCCCCTAACACAGCATCCGCTAATACACTGGAAGCTCTATCCTCTAAAGTTAAATTTTCATCACCTGGAAAAAGAGAAGAAACATATTGTAGCGCTATGTCCCCGCCAGCAGAAGTTAATGCAACTGTAACAGGGTTTGCAGAAAACATTGCAGGTCCGTAATTAATCATTTCACTAGAAGCTTCGAAAGGTTCTAACCAATCAACCACTAAATTATTATTTTTATCTAAAGCAAAGTTATCTGGATCTAATGCTGCCCAAGCATATCCCGGTCCCTGTCTAAAAACTATATTTCCACTTTTATCTGCAAAAACATTTTCATTTCCATAAACACTTTTCATGTAGTTTATTTGACCAACACTACTAACTCCTTCTTTTACATCGGCAGCAAATCTTGTTAGGGCATCTGCCTTAGGTGTGTCTCCTTTAGGAAAAAGGTCTACTTCACCATTTGTTTGTCTTAACTTATCTTTTCGTAAACGTTCTATGTAATCTAAAAAAGCTGTTGCATCGGTTGTGTAGGGTCCAACTCTAGGATCTTTTTGTACAGGTAAAAGAGGAACTTCTAAAGTTCTAAAAGGACCTACATCCTCAGTTGTTTTACCTAGAATTGGATCAAAAATTTTTGGTTCAGCCATTAATAATATCCTCTAGTTAGTAAGTACTTCCTCTACACTCGGAGTAGGAGTTCCGCCTCCTGTGGATTCGCCTCCCCCTTGTGGAGTATAGATGAGTGCGTTTCCTAAGTTCATTAAGTAATCATAAGTAGAAGTAAATTGATCTTCTAATGGTAGATTTCTAATTCCTTGTGTGTAATCTATTATTACGTTTGAAGGATTTAATCCATAGTTATTGGTTATATCAGTAAACTGATTTTTAAAGCTGTTATACCCCTGAAGAGATCCAGCCACAGCATCCTTTGCCATTGCGATTAGTGCTGCTCTTTGGTCTGCTAACAACACTGTTTTACCGTTTAAAACCTGATTAATTAAGTTAGTGGTTGCAGCATCAATTTTACTAAGATCGGTGGTTGCTGCTACTTGATACTCATCCCCTCTAACAACAGATGTAGGATCTAATATTTTCATTACAGTGAACACGAGAGCCATGTCGCTGGCACCTGTTGCATCTTGAGCAACAAAATCAAGGATTGCAGCTTGCCTTACTATATTGGATGTATCTTTTGTATTAGTTAACCATTGTTGTCTCAAATTTGATTCTTGATCAAACTTTAGTTTTTTTCCTTCTGTTGTTTCATAAAAATCACCTTTAAATCTAGGATTGTTTTTTACGAAATAATCTGGATCTTGGTTAAGCTGTATTAATTCTTCATTAGTTAAATCTGGAAACAAATTTTTAACTGAGTTTGCAACTAAAAGTTTATTTTTATCATTTATTTGTTCTATTTTTTTATTAGCAAGTGTGTTGTAATATATGTCTTGGTTGCTAATAGGTTGTCCAGCCATAGGTCCTTCCGCATAAAGAGCGACAGGAATTCCGTCTACCTGTTGAAAGCTGACAGCTGGTAGCTTTGCCTGAGTAAAGGCTTTTTTAATTGCCTCCGCTCCAAAAAGTTTAATAAAGTCTGACTGTTTAGTGTCTTGAATCTCTTTATCTTTTGCAGCTAAATCTAGGGCTTGCTTCTTATACGGTTCCTTTAATTTTGTTCCCGCTTGACCTGCCACACCAATTCTACTTAATCCTCCTATCAAAATCTCACTAAAAGATTTATTAGGATCTAAAATATCTTGAGCAGTTTGAAGTAGTAGGGGAGATACAACACCAGTTAAAAACTGACTCTTTAAATTAGCGCCTTCTAATAATTTTTCTTCATATTGTTTTGCTCGTTGAGTAACATCAATGGGATCTTTTCCCATATCAAACATACTCTCTCCCATTCTTGTAATAAAATCATACTGAGTAGGGGACATCATCCCCTGTAAAATATCGTAGTTTTGTGGAGAGGATGCCGCTGTGTTTTCCGTAGGCATATTTAAACTCATTGACATGTTTTGACCAGGATAGGAAACAGCCTCCGTTGGATTAATAAAAAGACCTGTATTTGCTCTTACAATTCCCATGTTTTGTGGATTAGCTAATTGATCAGCTGCGGTTGGCATCACATTCTGTGCTTGCTGTGTTTGAGCAATACCGCCTTGCTCCTCTAATTCAAAAACGGGTTGCACTAAAGCGAGAACAGACAGAGGAGTAGCTTGAGCGTCTTGCTCTCCCACTTTCATTGCTAATTCCTGTACTCTTCCCTCTAAAGGAACTTCATCACCACGCACTTCATTCATTAACTGAACATACTGCTCAGGGGATACCTTAGCAATTCCCGCGTCTGACGGTTCGCTGACCGCGGTCATCGTTTCTTCTTCCGCATCTAGTCCATCGGCAATACCCACAGCGTCGGTAGTCATTTCACCACCCTCAGCCATGTTTTTTAATCTATTTAAAAAAGTTTGTTCTTGATCAGATAAACTATCACCTTGAGGAGTAATAGCTCCCTTTTCTTTCATTTCATTTGCAATTTTAAAATTAGTAAATTCGTTCAATAAACTGTTGAGTAAACTAAAGTTTTCTGGAGTATTACCTACCAGAAGAGTATCTAAAATACCTTGACCCTTATCGCCGTAAACACTTAATAAAAAGTTTTGAAATTCAGGGTTCATTAAGTTTTGACCGTAGCTATCCATCTCAGGTTTCTGTTTCATTTGAATATCAAAATCATACATCTCTCCCATAGGAGAGCTGCCCTCTTGTCTTCTGACGATTCGAGGTCGAAACATGGGTCGACTCATTACTGGCATTAGAATAGTCCTTTTAGTCCGCTAAGACCGCTTAGTGCTCCGAGACCAGCAATTCCATAGCCTATTGTTTGTTGTAAAGGAGATAAACTTCCTCCGCCTCCAGCCGATGCTACCTGAGGTATAGCGGGTGCATAACCAAATGCAGATCCTAGAAAACCTAATTCAGTGAAGGGCTGCTGATACTTTGCCATTTGATTGGCGTAGTCTACATCGAATTGCTTTTGTGCTTGCTGCTGTTGTAAGTTTGCAAAGTCAAGCATTGTCCCAACATCCATTAATCCCGCCTTTTGTACATCAAATCCAAGACCCGCTTGACCTGCTCCGAGAGCGCCATACTGAGATCCCAGACTTCCGATACCACTGGCGGTTGCACCCAATCCCTGAGCGCTAGCTAAGTCTCTTGCATATTTTTGTTGAGTTGCATAGTTAAAGGCATCGGCCATTGAACGTGATCTTGCTCGCGCCTCATCTTCCGTCATTAAGGCTCGCTGAACACCTTCACGACCACCACCAAATGCTCCAGCGGCTACCGCTCCAGCATCGGCTTTGGTTCTAGCTATGTTATAGGTTCTTGCAATCTCATCTTGAATGGCTTGCTGATAGGGGTTCATGTAAGCTTGAAGGTCTTCCATCGTTGGAGCTTTTCCGATACCCGCATAAGCTTCCCCCGCTTGTCCATAAATGTCTTGAGCTTGACCTAGAGCACCTACGCCTTCTGCCATGGTAGCAGCACCTGTATCAACATAGGGTTGATAGGCACCAATACCAGAGGTAAACTGATCCTGAGCTTGAGAATATAGATCATTTAGTTCAGCTAATTTTTGTTCGGGAATACCCTGAACGTCTCCCGCCTTGATATCATCAATAAGCTGTTTGATACTGTCTAAGTATCCTAAATATTTACCTTGAACTTCTTCTTCCATTATGCTCTCCCTACCATGCCAATGCTTTGTTGTGATAAACTACCACCTTTTTCTAAACTTTTCATTAATTTATACATGTTCTTTGCTCCCGCTTTCCGCGAGCCGCCACCCGCATTTCGAACTGCTTGAGCAGTCATCACAAATTCACCATCAGATAACATTGCAGGAATGTCGTCAGAAGTTCCCGTTCCAGCTCCTGCAATTTCTCCGATGCGTTTTGGGTGTTCTCTGACCTTGCCGTCAGGGTGTTCTATTTTTTGACCTGTATTAGCGATACCGCCTGTCACCTCACCACCATCAGCGGCGTAGGAGAAAGTGAATCTTTCTCTTTCCACTGGGTCATAACCTGTTCCAGAATCTTCTGGCTCGTCTTGCCTAAAAGCAAGAGGTAAAAGAGCACTACTTGCCGCGAGCAGCGGACCGTATTGATATCCGAAACCTGTCTTCTCTGTTGGAGAGGGAAACTTATTTAAAAAAGTGGAAAGTACCTCTGGGTTATTACTTGCTACAGCTTTATCTAAAGCGCTTTTATAGTAATCTTGATACGCTCCCGCTTGACCCATTGCTTGATCAAATTTTGTAGCGGCGGAAGTCAGTCTTTCTCCTCTTTGAGTAGGATCAAAAGTTTTTCTTAAAAAGGAATCCTCCCCTGTAATATACTTTTTCATGAAGCTCTGGTCTTGTCCTCCAGTGTCAGCTAAACCTAGCTGCTGTCTAAAAGATTCTCCATATTTTCCTCCACTGAGACTACTTGCAATTCCAGAGGTGGCTGCCTGAAGAGCCATATTTTTTGCAACGTCTACTGGTTTTTGACCAGCGGCTAATCCAATACCAGCACCTATTAATTGTTTTGTTAATGCAGGACTTAAAGATCCAATACCAGGAATAGGAAGAAAAGGTAAAACATAAGGTGCTACTGGAGCCACTGCCTTAGCAACTCCTGAGACTGTGTCTTTTACATTTTGAAAAAAATCACCAATGAGAGAGCCCAGTCCAAATTCACTTATCTGTGCATACTCTTGTTGGTTCATTTTTCATTATCCTTTTTTAGGTGTAACTGCACCCGTGAATAGTTTAGGGGCGATGACATTAACATCTCTGCGAATATCTTCGGAAGTAGTATCAGTATTAGGATCAGCAATATCGTTATTGGCATGATCCTCTGAATCATATTCCACGCCAGTTCTAGTGTTGGTAATAGTAGTTTCGACCTTACAACTATAGACAGGGACTTGATTGCCCTCAATGTCGTATTCATAGCGTAAGATGACTGGTTCATCTATAATCTTTGCCATAATATAGTTTTACCTTTGATTTTCAAAGAAATCAATGATCTGTTTGTCTATTTTTGATATAATATAACTCTTTTGCTCTTGTGATAAAGACAAAGGAATTCCCTCTAAATAGTTTTGTTTTCTACTCTGAAAACCAGAAGTTTGACCCACATGATTAGGTAATTTCCATTCTTGTCTACGCATACCGTGAACTTTAGCGATATTATTTAATTTTCTTTTTACATAACCAAAGTCACACATCTTTCTCTGATGAAAGATTTCATAGTAAAGAATGGGCATTTCTTTCATCCAATTCAAATAAAACTCGTTAAATACATTAATACAAACATCAATTTTTTCTTGTTCTGATTTTTTAACACCACCATATCTATTGAAAAAATCAACGTGTTTTCTCATAATACTATCTACCCACATTTGAGGTTCTTTGTAGCAAAAAATAAACATATTTCTTTTCTCTACATGAGCCATTGCGTCTTCAGCGTTTTTATTGTGTTTCCATAAAGGATTGTCTTGTCGATTAATATTTTCCCATTTGAAATTAAAGTTCTCTTGAATTAGTGCTTGAGAAAAATTCGTGCAAGTCCTCTGTAAACCAAAGGTATAAAACTTCATTATTGTTGAATAAGACCTCGATTAACTTCCAAGATAGATACAGTCGCACTAATACCTGAGGCATCAGAACTGCTTAAAACAAGAGTATCACTCTCTTCTAAGATAATCGGACCTTTGGCAATATTACAAATCGTGGGTCCTGAAATATTAGCGTAGGCTATCTGAGTAGCAGTGTTAGAATTACTACTGTCAAAAACATAAGCTCGAACAATTTTACTACCTCCTTCATTGGTTACTTGGATATTTTGAATAATCGCTCTTGTTAAATTATCCGTTGCATAGACTACGGTGTTTGCTGTATCCGAAGGATCAAAGAATGC
>JGI11772J19994_1000051_pt1 | contig 23359 bp, 31 predicted proteins | sample Etolagsurwater0m_FD_19994 | JGI IMG/M metagenome (IMG submission 19994) | reverse complement strand
TTATATGAAGAATATAATCTAAAACCATCTACTATTATCTGTCATGGTACTCGTCGAGGTTTAGAACAGCAATACTTTTTAGATATTTATTCTAAACTAGATGTATCTCCAAATGTAATTGGAACTGAAATTAGTCATACAGCAAATCAATTTCCAAATACCATTCAATGGGATTTTCATAACGTAAAGCCAGAATGGATAAATGCAATTGATTTAATATATTCTAATTCATTTGATCATTCTTACAAACCTACTGAATGTTTAAGATCTTGGATGTCATGTTTATCAGATAATGGAATTTGTGTTTTAGAATATAGCGAAGTATGTGACACTAAATCAGGAATAACTGATCCGTTCGGAGCTTCTCTTGAAGAATATAAAGAATTTATATCAAAAGACTATAACATTCTTGAAATTCTTAATAACAGTGGACTTGAAGATTTAGGAGAAAGTTATAAAGGAGTACGTTACTATATTCTAATATCAAGAAAATAAGATGAAAAAATGTATACTTGTCGGTAATGGTAAATTTGATAAAGAATTTGGGTCTATTATAGATTCGTATGAGGATGTATATAGATTTAATAGATTTGTAACTAATGGATTTGAAAAAATAGTTGGCAGCAAATGTACACATTGGATACTTAACAGAGCAATAATTGACAGCCGAGATTTTTTTAATAAAAATATATCAAAGCATTCTAAAAAGTATCCAGATTTAAAAGAAAGTTGGGTCGTAACTCAGTCAAGTTTAAGTAATGATAGATTAAAATCTATTAAGAAAAAATACAACATATTTAATTATCATGTATCAAAATTTACTATTAACAACGCTAAATTATCTACTGGTGTTTTAACTATAAATTTTATTCTTGATAAATATGATGAAATTCACCTAGTTGGATTTGATTTTGGTAAAACCGATCACTATTGGGGAGTTGAATCAGACTCAGATAAACCAGGAAAGCACGATTGGAAATCTGAAAAAAAATATGTTGAATATTTAATTAAAATTGGTAAAGTAAAAATAATAGTATAATATGAATTTAGAAAAACTTAAATTAGCATCAAAAGAAAAGTATGGAAGTCAATTTGGCGAAACTGGAGTTATTGATTCGATTTTTAATCAATTAGAAGTTATTCCAAAGTTTTGTGTCGAGTTTGGTTCAGGTCAGGTACGAAAAGGCAGTGGGACTGCAAATATCAGACACTTTCATGATAAATATAATACAGAATGTTTGTATTTTGAAGTAAACCCTGGTAAAATAACGCTTAGTGATGAAAAGTATAGACATCAAATTAAAATTGAAACTATTACCGCAAGTAATGTAAATGATATTTTTAACAAATACAATGTACCTTCTAATTTAGATGTAGTAGTAATTGACGTCGACGGTCAAGATTATTGGATTTGGAAAAATTTAGAATACAATCCAAATATTGTATTAATTGAATTTAATCCAACTCTTCCGTATACCGAAAGTAAGGTTATGCATTACGACGAAAATCATTGGTCTTGGAGAAATTCTAAATGTTTATATTATGGGGCTTCTATTACAGCTATGAAAAAGTTAGGTGAAGAAAAAGGATATTCTCTTGTTTATAAAACTGAAAGAAATTTGATTTTTGTAAAAAAAGATTTAGTAGATGTTGATATTCCATTAGAAATTCTACACCCAACGCCTTTAGCAGATTTTAGAAATAAATACATAAATAAGCAACAATGGGTAAACGTATAGCCGTAATTACTCCCATCAAGCATCTTGATGGTGTACAGGAACTATTACAAACGAAAGGTGAAGTTTTTATGCTGGAAGAAGGTGATAAAAATGAAGTCAAGGAACTTATTGTAAAAGAAAATATTGATACTATATTTTGTAATCCAAATCAACAAACTTATAAGATTGATAAAGAATTATTAGAAGGTACTAATGTAACTCTTATTAATACTTGTTCAACTGGCATGAATCACATCGATGTTGAATATTGCAAATCATTAGGTATACAAATATATTCTCTTACTAATGATTATGAACTTATTAACGAATTACCGTCGACTTCTGAACTTGCGTTTGGATTACTTCTTGATTTGATGAGAAACATTACAGCATCAAACAATGTAACCAAACTAAATAAAACTTGGAACTACCTGCCATTCGTAGGTCAGCAAATGAAAGATTTTAAAGTAGGTATTGTTGGGTATGGTAGATTGGGTAAGATGATGGCTAAGTTTTGTAGAGCGTTTAATGCCGAAGTTTACATTTATGACCCATACTCAGTCGAATCCAATGTTGAAACATTAGAAGAGTTATTTAATATATGTGACGCAGTATCGCTTCATGTACACGTTTCAGACAGAACAAAATATATGATTGACTACGATTTACTTTCTCGTAATGTAAAGTTCTTGGTGAATACTTCTCGTGGTGAAATCGTAAAAGAGTCGGATGTAATCACAGCACTCAAAGAAGGTAAACTTTGGGGATATGGTGCGGATGTGATTGAGGATGAGTTTGGAGATATTTCAAAATCTCCGTTTTTTAATTTAGAAAATTCAAAATTAAATTGTATATTTACGCCTCATATAGGCGGTATGACTATACAAGGACAAACAAAAGCATATAAATGGGCAGTAAATAAATTATGAGAGTATTAGTAATAATTCCAGCAAAGTTGGATTCGAAACGGCTGAAGAACAAAAATATTAGAGAGATTGGCGGTAAACCTATGTTTTTACATTCGGTTGATTATGCAATTGCGAGTAAATATAATGTAGATGTTATCGTATCATCTGAAAGTGATATTATTGAAGATATTTGTAAGCAGAATGATGTGGTATTCCACAAAAGACCTATAAATTTATGTGGTGACGTTGAAGTAGTAGATGTTTACGAATATGTAGTCAGTCAAATTAATGATGAATATGACCTTGTAGTCGGATTACAGCCTGATAATCCAAATAGAACACATACATTAGATGAATGTATTGATTATATGATTGACAATAACTATGATGATTTAGTTACTGTAAATCCATCGTATAAGAGAAGTGGCTCGGTTCGTATATTTAAATATGAATACCTAAAATCAGGGCAAGTAAGTAAACGATTGGGGTGTATCAAAGATAGCGCTGTTGATATCCATTATAAATCAGATTTAGAAATTACAAAAAGGGCGTTAAAATGATAACCATATTAGAAAAACAAAGAATTCGAGATAGAGCAAATATTGAATTAGAACAATTAGGTTCTTTTTGGAAAGAGTCATATGACCCTATTATTGTAGATTTGGGCGCAAATGTCGGTCATTACACACTAGCCTTTATTTCAAATTTTCCAAAAAGTAAAATATATTGTTATGAACCGCATCCATACAATATTAAACATTTTAAAAAGTTTGTAAAATCTGACAATGTTGTTTTGTATGAATATGGATTATACAATGAAACTAAAAAAATAAGCATTGGACTTCCTGAAAATGCAATAGATAATAATAGGTGTTATAGTATAAAATACACCCACGAATCTATTGAAGTTCAATTAAAAAATGCAAATGATGAGTTAATTAGACCACACATTGTAAAAATTGACGTAGAAGGGGCTGAGCCTGAAATTTTAGAATGTTCTGATTTTTTCAAAGATACTAAAATTATACTTATAGAAATGATATACAAAGATGTTATGGGAATAAACCAGATTATTTCAGAACGATTACAGTCTTTAGGATTTACATATAAATTAAATACAACAAAAAATAATCAGCTATGGTTAAGGTAATTGCAGAAATAGGTTGGAATCATTGTGGTGATATGGAACTCGCCAAAGAAATGATTCTTGCAGCAAAAGAAAGTGGGGCAACCTACGCAAAGTTCCAAAGTTGGTCAGTTAGTAGACTCAAGCCAGGTGCTTGGGATGAAGATGGTCGTAGAGAGATTTATGAGAAAGCAGAACTTACAAAAGAAAGACACATTGAACTAATCGATTATTGTAATGAAGTCGGTATCAAATTTATGTCTAGTGTATTCAGTATAAAGGACGCAAAACTTCTTGTTGAGTTAGGCGTTGAAGATGTAAAGATTCCAAGCTTTGAATCTCGCAACCACGAATTAATTAAGTATTGTGATGAGAATTTTAAAACTGTATTTATGTCAACGGGAACATCTACCTTATCTGAAATTGAAGATAGTATAAAGTATATCAAATGTTGTGATTTTTACTTATTACATTGTGTATCAACCTATCCATGTAACCCATCTATGGCAAATCTACCTCGGATGCACATGTTACAAAAATTAGGATTTCCTATTGGATATTCAGACCATATTCAAGGAGTCGAATCTGCTAAAGTGGCAATTGGTAAGGGTGCGGCCGTAATTGAAAAACATTTTACAACTGATAATGAATTACCGGGACGTGATAATAAGTTTGCAGTATTACCATATGAAATGAAAAATTTAACTGATTATATAAAAATGATCGATGATATGATGACTTCACATGGTAGCGATTTTCAACAGTCAGAGTTAGATTCAAGAAATAATTATACAGGGAGGTTTGATGGATAATGTAAGTGTAATCATACGTAATCATAATGAAAGAGAATACATTGGGTTTGCTATTCAATCTGTGTTAGATTATATACCAAATTCAGAAATATTAATAATTGATGATAGTTCGATAGACGATTCAATAGAGGTCGTAAAGCTATTCAGCAATCGTAGTAATATTAAAATACATACCATTGATGATTATGCGCCAGGAAAAGCAATAAACTACGGAGTTAATCTATCGAAAAACAATATTATATTGGTACTTTCAGCACATTCTCAAATTACAAAAATGGATTTAGGGTACATTCGAACACAACTCAAAACCTATTCAGCAATATTTGGAAATCAGATTCCAATATATCGAGGTAAAAAGATTACAAAGAGATATATATGGTCTCATTTCGTAGATAATACAGAGATCGATAATATGTACTCTACTATTGAAGCCCGGCCATTCTTACATAACGCATTTTGTTTCTATAACAAAAAAGATTTGACGGAATCGCCATTTGACGAATCTCTTTCAGGAAAAGAAGATAGGTATTGGGCAGCTGATGTATTATCAAAAGGTAAATCGTATTTATATACACCAAAGATAGAAATTAACCACTATTATACAACAAATGGGGCTACTTGGAAAGGAATAGGATAATAAAATATATTTGTATACAAAAAATTATTAAACACAGTTATGAAAAAGAACATAATATTCATTCCGGCTATTGATGCTGGTAGAGGTAGACATCACGCATATAATTATAGTATTGATTCATGGAAAGGTTGGGCCGGCAAAAACGACGCAGATGTATTAGTTTGGGATGTACCACTTTACACTTGGGAAGAAATGACAATTCCTTGGCAAAGATATCATTTATTTAAGATACTAGATCATAATGAAATTGAATTTGACCAGGTATTAATGGTAGATTCAGATACTATTGTGCATCCTGATACTCCAAACTTTTTCGAATTAACCGAACGAAAGTATACAGGGGTATTAGATCTGGGGTGTTGGGAATGGACCGGTAGATCGATTCGACATTACAAGGACTTATTTAATGAATATAAAATTGATAGAGGTATGTACTTTAATGGAGGATTTCAAATTGTAAACGAATCGCATCGTAATTTTTTCGATACAGTTTTAGATTTCTATGAAAAAAATAAATCAATATTAGTAGAAAAACAAAAATCAGGTCTTGGGACTGACCAAACTCCAATCAATTATCTTATTCAAACGAATGACATTGATTTAAAGTTACTTCCATCAACATATAATCTGCATCATATGTCAAGTAAAAATCTATTAAACTTTGGACAATCTTGGTGGGGTGATAGTATGGAAAATTTATATGAACAAGCGTGGGTATATCATTTTAATGCTATACCTCGTAACAATTTAAATAGAGATTCAGCATATTTCTTAAAACGAGCATATACCGAACTATGGGAAAAATAGCATTTATCTCAGAACTACCATTTAATGGTAAGGTGGATAGAAACCACCCGCATATGAGAACTGAATTTGCTCAGTTTTGTGCTTTAAAAGCAGATCATTATCATTATGATACATTATCATTAATGGAATCGTATGACCATATCATATTACTAATTAGTAAAAGCGATGCTATACGAAATTGGTTACTCAATACTCCTGATTTAGTAAGTGAGTTACGAAAAAATGGATCCAAAATTTGGTTTATGCAAGAGTCGACCGCGCAAATTTATCATAAATTTGAGCTACAACACCAAATCAGACATTATAATTTATTACAAGAAGTTGATGGCATCTTAACGGAAAATGTAACAGATTATAAATATTTCAAAGGATTAGTAGGTGACAGTAAAGATGTTTATACAATACCGACTTTGATAATATCTGACAATTTTATAGAGTTACGAAATACTATAAAAGAGGATAAAACTATGATTGGCGGAAATTTCAATCAATGGTATGCTGGATTTGACTCATATTTAGTAGCAACTGAATTTGATAATCACATATCAGTACCTAAAATGCGTAATGTGTCATCTGAAGAGCAGTTAGTTGAAGTAATACCACATATCAATTTCAATGAATGGATGAAATTGCTATCGACTTATAAATATGCAGTACATTTAATGCCGAATATAACAGCTGGAACGTTTTCTTTAAACTGTTCTTTTTTAGGAATACCATGTATCAGTTATATAGATTCAGACACGCAAAGATTATGTCAACCTGAATTGTCTATTGAAAAGTACGATTTAGAAAGAGCGTGTAAATTAGCTAAGATGTTAAAAGAAGATAAAGATTTTTATGACGAATGCTCTAAAAGTGCGATACAAAACCACGATAAATACTTCAGTGAAAATGTATTTTTAGATTATATGAAAACAATCTTAAAGTAAAGTTAACTAAATTAGGAATGATGAAAAATTTTACATATATTATAGTAAATTAGCTAAAGAACAATACCTAAATCATTATCATGAGAATATCTATAATTCAGCCTTCCAGAAACAATTTGAAATATCTTAAGTGGGCTTATCAAGCCATTAGAAATAATCAAGGCGATCATATAGTAGAAATTTGTATAGCAGATGATGCTTCAACAGACGGTACATGGGAATGGTGCCAGCAAATTTTAGAAGAAGGCGATACGCATTTCAAATGTATTCGTAATGAAGGGCCTGATCGATTAGGTCATACTATTTTATACGATCGTCTAATTAATGAAGTTGCTAGCTACGATGTATGTATGATTTATCATGCAGACATGTATTTATGTCCAGGAGCTTTAGATGCCATTGAAAAACATATCGGACCTAAAAAGATAGTTTCATTAACAAGAATAGAGCCGCCGCTGCACCCTGCCGGTCCTGAAAAGATCGTTCATGACTTTGGTACTGAGCCTGAAAATTTCGATGAAGATGGATTAATTTGTGCATTAGCAACAATTGAAGAAGAAGGATTTAAGCCAGATACAGTTGGAGTATTTGCCCCATGGGCATTTATGAAAGCAGACTTTCAAGAGATTGGAGGACATGATCCGTTATATGCACCTCAATCAAAAGAAGATTCAGATATCTTTAATAGGTTTCATTTAAATGGTGTTAAGTTTGTACAAACGTGGGAAGGCTTTGTTTATCATATGACTTGCCGTGGTAGTCGATTCAATCCGACATTAACTACGCCGGGGCAAAATAGTACAGAATGGGAAATGCAAAATGTACGATCATCTAGAAATTTCATTCGCAAATGGGGACATTTTGTTAAACATGATCGATACATGAAGCCGATAGTAGTTCCTAAATATAATATTGCTATTGTACTTTCAATGAATCCGTCTTTGCAATTGATTTATGATTTAGAACCATGGTGCGATCGAATATACATTGATGAAGTATTGCCGGAAATGTCATATGAATATCGAGATATGGAGCAGAAAAATACTGCGTTTGATTTGGCAAAACGAGTACTAAATAAATTTGATAACGACCCTGAAGCTGAAAATGACATTGTAGTTTACATTGACAAAAGTAAATTCGGTCAAGAGCAATTTCAAGCGCTAATTCAATTACCTGAAATAATTGAAGAGCAAATAGTTGAAGTTCCAGAGCCTCTTACTTTTGACCTCGTCGGCATGAAAGTTGTCGTTCAAAACAATGCAACGTATGAAAATGAACTAATTAAAATTAACACTCAATATAATACAAAATGAAGAAGATTTTAGTAACTGGGGGCTGTGGCTTCATAGGATCGTATCTTGTGGATACGTTAGTTGCAGAGGGGTATTCGGTATCCGTTTTAGACAATTTATCCTCAGAGTCCAGTTCTGAAGAAAATGTTAATCCATATGTAAAATATTATTTTGGAGATATACATAACATAGATATTATTTTAAATTTCGAGCAATTTGATGAAATTTATCATTTAGCTGCAGAAGCTAGAATTCAACCGTCATTTGATCAGCCAGTGCATTGGTTTAAAGAAAATGCATTAGGTACTATGAAGGTTTTAGAATATGCACGTCGAAGTAAATCTGGAATTGTAGTATACGCTACGACTTCTTCAAAGACTCATGGAATACATCATAGTCCATATACACTTTCGAAAGTAGTAGGTGAGGAAATTTTAAAAATGTATCATGAAGCGTATGGAATTAAATGTGTATCAGCTACATTTCATAATGTATATGGACCAGGCGAGCCTAATAAAGGAGAATGGGCTACAGTAGTAGCAAAATTTCTTCACCAATACCGCAATGGCCAAAAATTAACAGTAGTAGGTACCGGTGATCAAGAACGAGACTTTACTCACGTAGCTGACATTTGTGAAGGGCTGATGGCTTTAGGAGATTTTAAAAATTGGCCACTTGAAATATATCCTGATGGTCGAAATTTTGATTTAGGAAAAGGAGAGGCAATTTCTATTATTGATCTTGCACGATATATTGTCGATGGCATAGACTCGAAGATTGATTTTGTTCCATTTCGTAAAAATGAAGGTCAACGTACTTTAGCAGATGTAGAAACGACATACAAATATTTTAATTTTCGAGCTAATCGCTCTTTATTTGATTATATAAACTTCATTAAACAACAAATACATAAATTATGAACTCATCTATAGGAATTATTGGACAAGGGTTTGTCGGTTCGGCAGTCCGCGAAGGAATGAAAAATCACTTCAATGTCGTTTGTTATGATAAAGATCCAAATAAATACAGTAATATTGGATCTATCTTTGAAATGATGGAAATTGTAGATACCACTTTTCTTTGCGTACCTACACCAATGCAACGATCAGGAGAATGCGATTTAGGAATAATTGGAGCCGCTCTTAACGATATCGCAGCATGTGCTAAAACTCTAGACAAAAAAGGATTTATCGTTATTATTAAATCTACGGTACCTCCTGGTACGACTGAATACTTCAATTCAATTTTTAAAGATTTAGATATCGTCTTCAATCCAGAGTTCTTAACTGAAGCGAATGCAATTGAAGATTATAAAAATCAAAATCGAATTATTATTGGAGGTGAAAGGCCAGGAACGACTCAGGTAAAACAAATATTTGCAAAGGCATTTCCTAAAGTTCCTATTATTAAGACTTCATCTACTATTGCAGAAATGATTAAATACGTTACAAATACATTTCTAGCTACGAAAGTTTCTTTTGCAAATGAAATGTATCAAATTTGTCAAGCTCTAAACATTGATTACGATAAAGTAATTGAATATGCTCGCTATGACGATCGTTTAGGTAATTCGCATTGGGCAGTTCCCGGGCCAGACGGAGACAAAGGGTTTGGTGGAAGTTGCTTTCCGAAAGATGTTAATTCGTTAATATATCAAGCTAAATTATTTGGCATAGAGCCGACGATGCTTGAGGCTGCATGGAATAAGAATATTGAAGTTCGTCCTAGCAAAGATTGGGAACTTTTAAAAGGCAGAGCTATAAGCGACTCTTTATAAAGAGCGATGCCGGTCAATGTTTTTTATCATTCCATATATATATTAAAAAGATATGGCTAATGTTTTAAATATTTGGAAGGAAAAATACGGGGAAGAAGAAGCTTTACGTAAATGGGCTGAAAAAACTGAAAAGCAGCGAGCTACTAATAAAAAGCGTATGTCTGAAATGACTGCCGCTGAACGTTCGGTTAAATTTGGTAGCATTGGCAATAGTAATCCAGCAAAGCAGGAACATGTAAGAAAATTAATTAGCGAGCGGGTAACTGAGTCATATATTAACAACCCTGAATTAAAAATATCTAGGTCTAATAAAATGAAAGGCTCTGATAATCCGTCGTGTAAAGAAGGCGCTTCTGAAAGAATTTCTAACCATCGTAAGAATTATTTCACTAATCCAGATAACCGTATTAAAGTATCCGAGCAAGTATCTAAATTACACCAAGAAGGAAAGTTAAAATCAGGATACACAAAATATTATAAGTTCCAACATGATGGGAGAGAGTATATTGTTCAAGGAAGTTATGAATTAGCTTTTATAAAATGGCTAACCTTAAATAATATGAAATTTAGGTGCCATGAAGATCGTATCAAATATATAGATTCTAATGGAATAGAGAGAATATATTTACCTGATTTTTATGTTGAAGAATGGAATTCATATGTCGACGTTAAATCTAGCTATTGGTATGACATTCAAAAAGACAAATTTAAACAAATAATAAGTTCAAATCCTAATTTAAACCTTAAAATTATGTTAGAATCAGATTTAACCCAATTAAATATACTATAATGCAGTACTTTATTTTACTTCCAAACGATTCCGAAAAGGATTGTTATACAGATAATAATCTGTTAGGAGAAGCTAGCTTCGGTAAATTTTATGCTGGTTCAGGATTTCGTGCTTTCATGAAAATAGTTAACAATGAGCCAGAATTATTAACTAAAATTGTAATTAAAACAGATCGAAGCGAATCGCTAACTGTCGAAGAATTTTTAACTAGAATACAACCTTTAAAAGTTTTAATAAATGGATAATATTATATCATACCCTTCAAAAATTGATTCACAATTTACTGTTATGATCATATACAAAGATCATGAATTGTATAATGATTTAAAGTGGCAATTGACAGAATTGCACAATTCTATCGCCGCGTTGCAAGTAAGTACTAAAAATATCATCATTGACGGAGAAGAAGTAGCCAGATTGAAATTAACGCCAAACGATCTTTTAGCAATTGAAGCTCATGAAATTGCTCATTCATTGATTGGCCATGGGCCTGGTTCAGATGAAGAATCTGAAAAGGAAGCAGATCTGTTAGGTATTGCACTATTAGAAATTGCAGGTCATACTGAAGCATCTGAAGTTTTAAAAGATAAACTAGAAGCTTTATATGGAATTGATTATCGACAATTTGAATCTGAATTTGATGCTGAAGCTGATATAGATTTAGATGGATATGAATTGCCTGAAGAGTAAATTAGTTAGCCACAATATTTATTAATAAAGAAACGTGGCTATGATCCGATTAAAAGACCTATTAAAAGAATTTGAGTACGGCAATAAGCTTTTTGCGGATATCGAAGATGAAAGTCTGATCAATCCAGAATTCCTAGACAAGCTGATAGCAAAACCGGAAGAAGAAAATACAGAGGATGAAAAGAAATTACTTAAAGTATTAAGTAGCTACTTCTCTAAAGATGTATTGAAAAACATTGACGTTAACATATTAAAAAAGCTTCTAGCACTCAAATCAAAATTTCCAAAGATATTAGATCCGTACGCGTCAGAAGAGAGGTTAAAATATGCCTATAGAGGTACGACAATAGGAATTGATACATTACTTAAAGCAATTAATAACGGTAATCTAGCTAAAGACGGCTATAATACTTACGTAATCAACAATCCAAAAATTACAATACAATCAAAAGGGTCGACAGGGTATCTTAGTTTCAGCACTGAAATGGTAAATGCTGATTCATTTGCACTTACAAGAACGCTTGGTAATAGAAGTATAGGTCTAATAAAACAAGGGCTATTCCCAGTCACGGCAGAAGTTAGTTTGAAGAATCCAAACTTTTTATTTAATCCTGAATTTGTAAGAGCTGTATCTGAGTATGATGAGGATGAGATTTTACTGATTGATACCAAATACACTTCATCAGCTATTTATATGACAAATCCGTATCGCTTACTGAACGCTCTTGATGATCAGGCCTTTACGGCCGATCCTGGATATTATGAATTGAAAAAGAAATTGGATGAAATAGAGGGATTAGCAGACGTTAATTATCTTCAGATGTAGTATCTATAAACGAAACTTGCGTATAAAAATAAAATTATGATAAAACTGCTTGATTTATTAAAAGAATCAGTACAATATACTAATTGGGTTGAACCGTCAATTGATTCACTCAAAAAGGAATTTAAAATCGAGCATGAACTAAAAGGGCATGACTTCTTCAATTCTGAAGAGGACTTTCTAGAGGCGGCACGTAGAGCGAAAGTAGTAACAATAACTCCAAACGAAGATGCACGTATAGCGTACAGATCGGGTACTGAAAGTAAAGAAGAGCTTTTGAATTTAATTAAAAGTTATAGATCTTATCCAAAGTATCGAAATGAAAAAACATTGGAAAATATGTACAATCGCTTTGAAACAAATCAGTCAATGGATATGCCTATTGTACTTGAGTTTGGCGATGGGCAGCGAAGAATATTTGCAGGCAATACAAGAATGGATATTGCCTTTCAGTTAGGTATCAATCCGAAAGTGCTTTTGATTAAAACAGTAATCTAAAGAGTAAACTTACTAGTAACGATATTTATTATTAAAGAACCGTGCTATGATACGATTGAAACCGATATTGTTTGAAGAATTTACCAAACCTGAAGATTTAGCTAAGCCTTATTTTCAGGAATTTAAAAAATTCAATAAAATAACTACAAATTTCAAATACATTGGACTTAAAAATAAAGAGCATGTATTTACGTCTGAATTGGAAAATTTAGGAGATCTATCACTTATAATTTCTGAAGGTAAGTTAGTAGCTCGCATTACAGAAAAATATGCATATTTCGGTATTGTATATACCTTAAATGGATTGGAAGGGTTTGATGCTACAGTTTGTAAAATAGATCAAGTCGATGGAAAAATGACGTATAGTTTATTTGACGATGCTGATTCTGCATTTAGTGATAAACATACAACCTTTTTAAATTTAATTAAGCCGATGGTATGATAGAATTTTCAGTACAGTCGCTGCCAGATATATATTCAAATGCAGTTAATCGGCCTTTACCCGAAGACGTAGCCGAAAATATCTTATTGAATTATTCTTGCCACGTCGATCATGAAGGATTTGATTTAAATGAAATTGAACAGGAATATTATAAACATAATGGTATTAGTTTAGTTCACGATAAAACGTGGTATAAAGATGGAGCAGGTGATAAAGGATCGAATTCTATCATATTACCATGGATTGGAATTGATTCGACTACTGATGAAAATATTATAATTGATCATAGTCATTTCGTGTTACGTTATCCATTATCTGGACTTGCAGCTCAACAGGTTCGTAATTACGCAACACAAAGGCCAGAACTTCTACGTATTTTGTCTGTAAATTATAAATTTGGTTTAGATTTATGTATTGATTATATTAATACGGAAGCAGAGCGCGTTGAACCAATAGTACACATTGAATGGGACTATGATCATGTGCAAAGTTTACATGCCGGTAAATTAGAAGTTGAAAATTGTTTATTGAATATGAATTGGCAGGATGTATTGCCAGCAATACGTAGGTTTAATAAGTTATGTAAGCAAACAAAAATAGATGCGTTCGCTCAAGCAGATGCTCGTTCTATGATAATGTTCGGTCGTAAGTCATATAGATTAATTTCTACATTGTAATGAATACATTAAAACTGGAGACAAATTTACTTAAAGTTTCAAAGCCGTATGAGTATCAACCAGGTGATATGGTTCGAAACATCAANCCTTCATGTACNCATTTTCGATCNACAGGAAAGGTATTGTATGTACACGATAACGGAGACATTACATATCAAGTAATGAATAATGGAGCTACGTATACTGTAGGAGATGAGCTTACTAAATCAGAAGATCAGCTTTTAAAAGTTCATATGCGAACTCCTAGACCTGGTTATGGAAATTTTACAAATGAATGTGTAGTAGCTAAAGTTCCTGTTGAAAATAAAACGGTATTAGCAAAAAATCGAGATCGAGCGTATAAAGCAGAAATTGAAATTATACATGAACTAATCAATGGAGTTGAATGCGTATATCTTCATGATAAATTAACTGATTGGTCTGAAGGATTAAATGAATATGGAATTGGAGTTATTAACGCGTCTCTAATGGTTGATTTTGATGAAAAAGAAGGAAAGCTGGCCAAAGAAAAAGAATCTAAAGGTAAATCTACAAAGCCATCATATGATGGATTAAAAATACGAACTGCTTTATCAAAAAAGAAATTGTCTGAAGCTGTACGATCTATTATAGCATTTAAAGGAGCTGATACTAACGACGTAGGAGTAAAAGGCCAAACTATAGTTAGTAATCCATCGTATTCATTTATAATTGAAATGACTTCGAAACATTTACCTAGCATAAAACGAATTAAATCTGATGATGTGTTAGTGCGAACTAATCATGGTGTAGATTATAAAGACGCAGGATATACTTCGGGTATTAAACGAACTTCTTCAGAATCTAGAATGGCAATAGCTCGTCAGAAATTGAAAGCAGTTAAATCGGTAAAAGATGTATTATCTGTTCTTTCTAAACAATATACTAAAGATAATTTTCTAAACCCATATCGACGTAAGAATAAATTTAATATGCATACTACATCACAGATCATGTTGAATTTGTCTGATTTAGAATTTCATCTTACTCATGATATTGATTTTTCAGATTTTCAAGGATATGTAAATAAATTACCAAAAGGATATCAACCAAAAATTAAAGTGTATGTCGACAAAACAGATTGATTTGCGAAACTATTTTGAAGATTTAATGTTGGATACATATGATCTTGCTTCATCTAAAAAACGAACCATTTGGGACGATGAACTTACTACAGAGCGTAAAATAGCATTTTTAGAACGATTAATTGATTATTTTCAAGAGCGAGAAGATTATGAAAAATGCGATAAACTTCAGAAAAAAATAAATCGAATGCAATAAACAACTATGAATTTACAATAGTACATATTTATTTCATATAAACCCTTTAAACTTAAATTTATGGAAAAGACAGTTTTTGAACTATTTAACGAAATGAAGCCATTGTGGGCTGAATTCGAATCAAATCACCAAGTTTTCGAAGAAAAAGGAAACAAGGCAGCTGCAGGACGTGCACGTAAAGCTATTAACGAGCTTAAAAAGCATGTAACGCTTTACAAGAAAGCTTCTGTCGCAGCTGGTAAAAAATAATAAACGTAATATGAACGAGAGGGCATGAAAAAATCAGAATTTAGACAATTAATTAGAGAAGAAATTAACCAGGTAATAAAAACTGAATCTTTACAATTAGTAAATGAAGTGTATGATTTAGAGCAAGTTAAATATAGCCCTCTCGTTCGTAAACGATTAAACATGTTAATCGACACTATTAAAAAGACATCTAATTTACGAAAAGTGCAAGTTGCATCAATTTTAAATGATATAATTCTAGCACTAGATTTAAATAAAACCGAAATGACGATGTATATGAATATGATTCGTCGTTATCGCGGCAAATATGATTTCTGATGTCGAACCAATTAAAGAAGCATGAAAGATGATTCTAACCCAGACAGTTTGGAGAAAACGATTGAATTCAGTAATACTGATGCTAGCAGTCTTTTTCAACCCACTTGGCTTCGACGCTGCTTTCAAGCTTGTACTAGATTGGACCAATTCTTATTGGGGTACAGCTGCAATTTTCTATGGTATCTCAGCTTCGTTTTTTATATTGTATTACTTTTTAACTAGAAAAAATGAAGCTAACTGAATTTAGAAAATTGATTCGAGAAGAAATTCAAAAAGCTATTAAAGAGTACGGAAGTTCTACTATGTATTTTACTCCGGGTGGTTTTGAACAAATGTCTCAGAACAAAGAGACGCAACTTCAACGATTTGATAATCTTGAAAAATGGAAAATACGTGCAATGCAACTCGGAGCAGTTATTAAAGATCGAGGCGATGACGTTATTGCAGTAATGCCTAACCAAGATAAAATTGGATCGTTTGATAAAATGATACAATCAGGACAACTTTATCTTTAATTACAATGGCAAAAAAGACTTCAGGCGCAATTGAAAAAGTAACTTTCGGAAGAAAAAAGAACAGAAAAGGAATACATAGCAAATCTAAATCTTCGAAAATTAAAGCTTCGAAAAGTTACACGAAACGATATCGCGGACAAGGTAGATAACTTAAAAATTAAAATTGAAATGGCAGCAGAATTTGAAAAAATGATATCATTACTTTTAAGCTCGCAAACGCAAGCGCATGTATATCATTTGCAAACTGAATCGTATGCAGAGCATAAAGCTTTGCAAAAGTATTATGAAGGTATTGACGCGCTAACTGACGGTTTAGCAGAATCATATCAAGGTAAATTTGGTATTATTAAAAACTATACCAATTACAGTATTAATTCATACAAGTCAACAGCAGACGTTATTAAATACTTCAAAGCTTTACATAAAAATGTTGAAACTTTACGTAAAGATTCTGACGTAGAAGATAATACATATCTTCAAAATCAAATTGACACAGTTAATGAACTTATTGCATCTACTTTATATAAACTTTCCTATTTGAAGTAATTGAAATTCGGTTATGAAATTTTCTATTGATGCATGTGATATTGATAATTTATCAATGACCCTGTATATTTTATTATCTAATATAAGATGAAACATTCTAAAGTTAAGAATCGTTTGAAATCATACTCGAATATTCGTCAGTATGATATTCATCATGATGATTTTGCTATGGATTCTAGCGACTTTGAATATGAAGAACGCAGAAGAAAGCAAAAACTAAAATCGAAAAAATCTACTAGATCGCAAGAGTAACTGACTACATTTGGCCAGTGCTGAAATACAACTGTTTTGTTGAAATTTCATATTTATTTTAAAGTAATCAATTGATATGAATGAAGATCTACGAGACTGGTTCGGTAAAGGAGGCAAAGGTGGAGTCGGCGGCGGAGGCTGGGATCGGTACAATTCATCAGGAGATAGAGTAGGTAAATGTGGCGACGCTAAAGAAGGTGATGCATATTCTGCTTGTCTATCTAAAGAAAAAGCACGAAAATTAGGAAAGGCTGGACGAGCGGCTTTTGTGAAAAGAAAACGAGCGGCTCAGAAAAAAGGAGGTGATGCTAAGAAAGGTGGCGAACGTTCAAAAGGTCAAAAGCCCATCAAAGTTAAAACAGAAAATTTCGCTGACGGTAAAAAACCAGGACGTAAAGGATTATCAAAACGTGTCGGTGTTAGTCAAAAAATGTCAATAGCACAGTTAGAAAAAATTGCAAAGACTGCCACTGGAGAACGTCGACGCATGGCACAGTGGAATTTAAATATGAAACGCGGTCGTATGAAAGAAGAATATTCTAAAGAATTAAATGAACGTATAAAAATTATCGTAAGAGACGTAATTAATAAAATGGTACGTGGTGGATTCGGATCTCGCACTCCAGTACAAATGCGTGATGAAATTAAAGATAAATTAGCAGCGGTAATAAAACCTATTTTAAATAAATACGATTACATAACTGAAAATGATTCAGATTCATTAAAAGAAGATCAAATGGTTTCTCAACAAACTTTAAATAAAATTAAGTCGTATAAAATATCATATGGAAAATTCAATCAGAAAATGAAAACTGACTGGATTCCTATGTGGAAAGAAGAGTATGGCAATGACACAGCTCGCATTAATGAACTAGTTGCCCGTCAGTTATTATATCAAATATCAGAAGATTTATTTGGTGGGGTTGAAGAAATAGAATTTGCAAATAAATCTAAGAAACCTACAAATCATTTTCAAATGAATATGTATTTAGGTGATGTAATTTTATGGACTAGTCCTTTTATATACGTCGACAACAATCATAAAGCTATCGCCAGACGATCTGAAATTAAAGTTTTAAATAACGATTATGATGACATAGCGGTTCTAAAAGAAGCAGACGATCCGCAAGCAGGTAAATCAGCACCTTATGGTTCAGGATACAAAAAAGTTAATGAAGTAGGTGATTCTTCGGCTCAACCATATAAGTATAAATTAAATGCCGAAACTTATTATAAAGTTGAATATACATTTACTACTGATTCTGGTTTAGATTACATAGTTAAATTTGACCTAGATGATGATATGGCAGATGTAGTTTTTTTAACGAAACAATCTTTAGATATTGCAAGGTCAGGAGGTAAAAATGCATTTCTTCAAACGTTTAGCAAAGGAGAACTTTTTAAAGTTATGGCTACCATAACTAATATTGTTAAGGAATTTTTAGAAAAATATACTGACATTAAAACGTTAGTTATATCTCCATCTAAAGAAGATGATACCGATAATCGAAGAGCTAAGTTATACTCAGCTTTTATTAAAAAGAATATTGTTTCTAGCAAATATTCATTTAAAGAAAATGGAAAAGAAATGATTATTACGAGAAATTCAGTTAATGAAGCTCGAGCCCATAGACGTAAATTAGTTAATGAACTTAATTTATTTTTAGAAACAAACGTACCGACTCAACCTGATAAATGGTCATATGCCAAGTCGCAAGCCAAGAAAAAATTCGATGTATATCCATCTGCATATGCCAATGCATGGGCTGCCAAAAAGTATAAAGAATTAGGCGGCGGCTGGAGAAAGAAAAAATAATTGCAATGATCAAACTTAAAGACATATTAGCAGAAGATTGTTGGAAAGGGTATCGTCAAGTCGGTATGAAAAAGAAAGGTAAACGCATGGTACCTAATTGCGTTCCAGTAAAGGAAGATGTAGGAGACGATTTTGATAGACTGCAATATTATTTACAATACATTAAAAATGTAGTACCAAGCTCTTTTTCCGTACATGCAGAATCTGATTCTATTATAGTTAAATTACCAAAAACTGATAATTATTAATAACCGTTAAACGAATACAATTAAAGATATGGAATATGTGGTGCCAATAATCGTTGCGTTTATAACAGCTGTCATCGGACCTTCAGTATTAGAATGGGTTCGAAATAAATTTAAAGAACGATCGGCTACAAAATCTCCTATACAAGAAGCTTTAGAATTAAATGAACGAGTCGACTCGCAACTGGAACAACTACTTCATGAACTGGAATGTGATCGTATATGGATAGCACAATTTCATAATGGAGGTCATTTCTATCCTACCGGAAAATCAATACAAAAGTTTTCGATATTTTACGAAAAAGTTTCTGCAGGAGTCAATTCCATACAACATACATATCAAAACATACCAGTTTCGCTATTTCCAAAAGCATTTTCGAAAATTTACAAAGATGAAGAGTTGTCAATTGACAGTGTCACTAAAGACGATCAATTGTATGATTTAGGCAATTTTGCTAGGAACTGTGGAACAAAATCCTTATATTTCGTACCGATATATTCATTAAACTCGAATATGATAGGAATTTTATCTATTTCATACAATACGAAAGAATATAAATTAACGCAAGAAGATCGCACGTATATATTTTCTAAAGCCGGAGCGATAGGAGCCCTGTTAGAAGAATATTTAAAAACTAAAAAATCATGAATATCGCATTAAGAAATTTAATTCGTAACGAAACTTATAAAATTTTAGATGAGCTAAAATTGGTTAATGAAACTGTATACAAGCTTCGAACTGACTCCGTAACCGTTAGCGTCGATTCGGATAATCAGAAACTAGTTACATTGAAAGCAGATCAGGGTACGGAACTAACTATGACTACAGAAGAGTTTGTAAAAATAGCTCGTTTTCTTAGAAAAAACGGAATTATTACTGATAAAATTTAATCTGCATACATAAACTCTTCATCATGAAACGATTACTATTATTTCTACTACTCCTTGTAGCAAACTATTCATTTGCACAACCTGGTGGTAATTGTCCAAATGCCGATTTCTCCATGAATGGATTTCAAAACTGGGTTGGTGGGATTGGCAACTGCTGTCCTATTGTGATTACGAATCCAAACACCATTCAAAATGGTCGTCATACCATTATGACTCCTGGTCTAGACCCCATTATTAATGCTCTAACAAGAACACCTCCTGGCACTCCTCAATCCGCTCGCTTAGGGAACAGTCAGGTAGGGGCTCAGGCGGAAAGTTTAACCTACTCGTTTACGGTTTCTCAGCAAAATGCTCTATTTATATATAGGTATGCGGTGGTATTACAAGACCCAGGTCACCCACCTATTGCTCAACCTCGTTTTGAAATGCAAGTTAGAAATCAAAACGGAGGCATTATTCCTTGCACATTTTATCAAGTAGCTGCTGGCAACAACATCCCAGGTTTTGTAAACCAAGGTCAGGTTCGGTGGAGAAACTGGACCACAACCGGCGTCAATCTGTTGAATTATGTGGGTCAGGTTGTTACAATTGAAGCTAGAACGGGTGACTGCGATTATTCTGGTCACTATGGTTATGCATATTTAGCCGCCGAATGCCGCCCACTTCAAATTGATATCACTTATTGTGTAGGAGATACAGTTGCTACCTTAGTTGCTCCTCCGGGGTTTGTGGGTTACCAATGGTCAAATGGAGCTACCACTCAGCAAATTTCAATTGTGAATCCTACCTGGGGTCAGAATGTATATCAAGTTACATTGACTTCAGCTACCGGTTGTACAGCTCAACTTTCTGCAAATATCAACCCTGTATTACCAAATGCTCATTTTAATTGGCAAAGTCTATGTAATGGCCAAATACAATTTAACGATTCTACCGTAATACCAGGAGTTCAGCCCGCTGTATGGAATTGGTCCTTTGGTGATGGAGGCCAATCATCATTCCAGAATCCAATTCATACATATCAGAGTCCAGGCCCATACAATGTTACTTTAATTTCATCAGCTCAGGTTGGCTGTGAAGATACTGTCACATTACCAATAGTAGTACCTCCAATTCCTTATGCCAATTTCAATATCGATACCCTTTGTGGTTTAACTAAAAACTTTACAGATCAATCCACAATTGCTAACCCTGGCGGTATTGTTTCTTGGTTTTGGGACTTTGGGGACGGTACTACAGATACTATTCAAAATACATCGCATACCTATTCTTCACCAGGTAATTTCAACGTAACTTTAATCGTAACTGACAGTGTAGGATGTTCAGATACTATTACCAAACCTGTCATAATTAACTCAATACCTCAAGCCAGCTTTACAACGCAAAACGTATGTGCTGGTCAGAATATGCCATTTACTAATACTTCAACTATTTTAGGAGGTGGATTAATGAACCACTCTTGGAATTTTGGTAATGGCGCAACTTCAATACAAACATCTCCATGGTATCAATACCCTAATCCAGGTACCTATACAGTAACTTTAATTGTAACAGGCCCTGGTGGATGTAAAGATACTGCAACTCAACAAGTGACCGTTAATCCTATACCAGTAGCGGCCTTTACATTACCGAATACATGCGGACTAAGTGATACAATAACAAATATATCAACAGTTTCTCCTCCAGCACAAATAACCTCCTATCAATGGAATTTAGGAAATGGACAAACCTCTAACCAACAGAATCCTATTTACAATTATGCTAATCCCGGTGTATATAATGTTACGCTAACTGTCACTTCAACTGGTGGATGTACTGACTCAGAAACTCAGCCACTTACAATTAATTCAATACCGGTAGCTTCGTTTACTGCTCCGCAAACTTGTCATGGAAATGCAGTGCCATTTACTAATACATCAACTATTTTAGGTAATGCCAACTTAAACTATCAATGGAATTTTGGTAATGGTAATACTTCTAATCAAACAAATCCTACTCAACTTTATGCCAATCCAGGACAGTATTTAGTAACATTAATAGTAACAGGTCCAGGCTCATGCTCTGATACAGTTACTCAAACTGTTAATGTACCACCAACCCCAGTTGCTAATATTAGTATTCCTGATTCATGCGGATTGGCGGGCCAGTTATCAAGTACCTCAATTATAGCCCCTCCTGGATTTATTACTTCATATCAATGGGACTTAGGTAATGGCCAAACAGCTAATCAACCAAACACTAATTACAATTATAATAGTCCTGGAGTTTATAACGTTACCTTAATAGTAAGTTCTAATCAGGGATGTTCTGATACCATTACTCAACCTGTAACTATTTGGTCAATACCAACGGCTCAATTTACCCATACACCTACATGCTATGGAATACCTTTTAACTTTACCGACCAATCAACAATAACCAATTCTCAGATAATAGGATGGAATTGGTCTTTGGGAAATGGACAAACTTCTAACCAACAGAATCCTAGTCATTTTTACAATACTAATGGTCAATATCCAGTACAATTAATTGTAACGGGTCAAGGTGGATGTACAGATACAGTTACCGATGTTATAACAGTATATCCTAAACCAACTGCAGCCTTTGTTCTTCCTGATTCGTGTGGAATGTCAGCTGCATTTACCGACTTGAGTTTATTTAATATTGCCTCTTGGAATTGGAATTTTGGCGATGGTAATAGCTCTAATCAAACCAGTCCAACTCATGTATATCAAACTAACGGCACCTATCAAGTGCAATTAATTGTGCAAAATACAGACGGATGTTTAGACACTTTGGTTCAAGAGTATAGAAATTATCATATTCCTATTGCTGATATTATCACTACAAATAACTGCTTAACTTATCCTACAGTTGTATTAGACAATTCAACAGTACAAAATAGTCAAATTTCAACATGGAATTGGAGCGTAAACAATATCAACCAGACTTCACAGAATTTTAACAATACTTTTACTTCACCTGGAGTATATCAAGTTAATCTAGTAGTAACTTCAGTTGATGGGTGTATCGATTCTACTTCAGGTCAATTTGAAGTTTATCCATTACCTTTCGTTAGTTTTACATCACCCGATGAATGTGCTGGAGATTCAGTTACCTTTACTAACTTATCTAATGGAGCAACTACATACCAATGGTATCTAAATGGTAATTTATTTTCTACCTCAACCAATCCTAAAAATGCTTATCCATGGGGTCAATACCAGGTTCAATTAATTGGAACTAATCAATATGGATGTCAAGATAGTTTAATTCAATTGTTAACTGTACATCCAAGA
>JGI11772J19994_1000050_pt1 | contig 23596 bp, 25 predicted proteins | sample Etolagsurwater0m_FD_19994 | JGI IMG/M metagenome (IMG submission 19994) | reverse complement strand
TCTCTACCTCTTGGATCTTTATTTATGTTGATATTTTTGACCTTATCAATCAAAGAATTTGATACTAAAAAATGATCAATTCTCATACCATTATTTTTTTGCCATGCACCTCTCATGTAATCCCAAAAAGTATAGCCTTCTTTATCATCATAGAAGTGTCGGTAAACATCTTTAAAACCTAGATTTATCATTTCTCTGAGTTTTTTTCTAATTTCTAATCTATATAATGCGTCATCTTCAAAACTTTTTACATTATAAACATCTTCTGCAGCAGGTATTATATTGAAATCTCCACCAAGAATAATATTTGGGTTTTTTTTTAATATTGATCTTAATTGTTTTATTAGGGTATCTAACCAATCTTTTTTATAATCATATTTATCTGTATCAACAGGATTTCCATTTGGAGTATAAATATTTATCAGTTGTATAATTTTTTTTTGATAACTTAATTCTGCAGAAATAATTCTTGATTGTTTTAACTTATCTTTAATTAAATCAGTTTTAATATTAGTTAATTTGTGTTTTGAAATTATAGCTACACCGTTATAGCTTTTTTGACCATAAACATGAGATTCATAATCCATTGCAGAAAAATCATCATAGGGAAAATTTAGATCTTCCGTCTTAATTTCTTGCATCATTAAAATATCTGGTTTGTATTTAAGAAGATAACTTTTGATATTTTCAATACGAGCCCTAACAGAATTTACATTCCAGGACGAGATAAGCATTATAGTGAGAAAGAAACCCCACAACCACAAGAGGATTTGGACTGGGGATTAGTAATTTTAAAAGTTTCACCTATTAATTCTGAGACATAATCCACTTCTGATCCTTTAAGTAAATCGGCAGAGGTTTTGTCTATAAGTATATTTTCAAAATTTAGATCATCATCATTTTTATTTGAATCAAATGTAAATTCGTATTGAAAACCTGAACAACCACCGCCTTTAATTGCGATTCTAAAAAAGGAACCTTTATCTTTTTTAGTCAGTAAGTTATTGATCTGTTTTAATGCTTTATCAGTAAATTTAATTTCTTTAATCATGAGTGAACACTGTTATTAGTAATATAATGCTTAATTATTTAAATTAAAGTATGAAAAAATATTTAAACTTAGGACAATTTAAAACTAGCGGTAGATTACACAAGGAACCTACGTCTAAATATCGATCTCCGTTTCAAAGAGATAGAGATAGAATTATTCATAGCGCCTCTTTTAGAAGGTTAAAACATAAAACTCAGGTATTTGTGAATACAGAAGGGGACCATTTTAGAACAAGAATAACCCATTCCATTGAAGTAGCCCAGATAGCAAGGTCTGTTGCTAGATATTTAAATTTAAATGAAGATTTAGCAGAAACTCTAAGTTTAGCTCATGATTTAGGACACACCCCATTTGGTCATGCAGGAGAGGATGCCCTTAATGAATGCATGCAAGAGTTTGGTGGATTTGACCATAATTTACAAACATTGAGAATAGTGATGTTTTTAGAAAATAAATATTTAAAGTTTAGTGGCTTAAATTTATCAATTGAAACTTTAGACGGATTACTAAAGCATAATGGACCAGCTAAGAATATTGAGTTGATTGAAAGATTAATTGGATTAAAAAACTTTAAAAAAATGATTAATTTTAAACACTATCCTTCATTAGAAGCTCAAATATCAGCAATATCTGATGATATTGCTTACAACAATCATGATATCCAAGATGGCATTAATGCCAATTTGTTCAAAATTGAAGAATTAACCGAAATAAATTTTTTTAAAGACATTTATAAAAAATATAAAAAAATAATTAACAAACAGAATTATAAAATTGTTACATATCAAGTTATTAGAAACTCAATTGATTTAATGATTAAGGACTTAATTAATAACACAAAAAAAAATCTTAAAATTTATAAAATTAACTCTATTAATGATGTTAAAAATGCAAAAAATACAATTGTAAATTTTTCTGAAAAAATCCAAAAATCTGAAAAAGAGATTAAATCTTTTTTAAGATATAATATGTACAATAATAAAGAAGTTTTAAATAAAAATAATAATGGTAAGAAAATTATAAAAAAGTTATTTAATATTATAAAAACAAATCCTAGAAAATTTATTAAAGATCGAGAATTAGATAAAAATAAATTTAGATCAATTTCAGATTTTATATCTGGTATGACAGATAGATATGCTATTAACCTCTATAAAAATCTTAAATGAATATTTTTGATATATATTTAGATAAAATTAAAAATTTAATTATAGATCTAAAAAAATCTGGATTAATTATTCTGCCTGAAAGTTTAGAGGGCATAACAGTTGAAATTCCTCCAGTAAAATTTAATGCAGATATATCAACAAATGTTGCAATGTTTTTATCTAAAGTTAACAAAAAATCTCCATTATTAATAGCTGATCAACTTGTTGAAAAATTAAAGAATGAAGATCAATCAATACAAGAAATAACAACTATAAAACCTGGTTTTATAAATATTAAATTTAAATCTATTTTCTGGGCAAAATTTATTGAAGAAGTTAATAAAAACTTCAATGAATATGGAATTAATAATAAAGAAAATAAAAACAGTTATTTAATTGAATTTGTATCTGCTAATCCTACTGGGCCTTTACATGTAGGGCATTGTCGAGGAGCTATTTTAGGTGATGTTATTAGTAATGTTTTAAAATTTAACAAACATAAAGTTACAAAAGAATATTATGTTAATGATTATGGTAATCAAATTATAAATTTTACAAAATCTGTATATTTTAGAATTAGAGAAATTTTATTCAAAGAGGAATTCCCAGATAATGATGATCTTTATCCTGGTGATTATCTTATAGATTTTGCAAATAATATTATTCAAAAAAAATTAGATATTAATTACGATAATTATGATGAAATCAAAGATGTCTTAACGCAACAATCTATTGATGAAGCTTTGTTATTAATCAAAAAAAACTTAGCTTCTCTAGGAATTATTCATGATAATTTCATAAGTGAAAAGAATTTAGTATCACAAAAAGAAGTAGATAAAGTTATCCAGTTTCTAGAAAAGAATAACTTTATTTATAAGGGTAAAATTAAAGCTCCAGCTGGTGAGGATAATGCTAATTGGGTTGAAAGAGAGCAATTATTGTTCAAATCGACTGATTTTGGTGATGATAAAGATCGAGCACTTCAAAAATCAGATGGCTCTTGGACTTATTTTGCAAGCGATGTTGCTTATCATAAAAATAAGATTGATCGAAATTTTGATTATCTAATTAATATTTTAGGTGCTGATCATGCTGGGTATATAAAAAGAATTACATCATCTGTCGATGCTCTATCAGGAAAAAAAAATAAATTGATTTGTAAAGTTAGTCAACTTGTTAAACTAATTAAAAATAACGAACCTTTTAAAATGTCTAAAAGAAAAGGTGATTATATTACTGTTGATGATTTAATTAACGAAGTTGGAAAAGATGCTACTCGATTTATTATGTTAAATAGAAGTAGTGATGTTGAATTAGATTTTGATTTTGACAAAGTTAAAGAAAAATCAAAAGATAATCCTCTTTATTACGTACAGTATGCATATGCTAGAATATCTTCCGTCTTTCGGCATCTAAACAAAGACATTAAATCTGATCTTAATATCAACAATTTTGACTTTGAGTATGAACCTGATGAAATTAATATATTAAAAAAAATTGCTGAATGGCCCAAATGCATTGAAGCTGCAAGTGATAAACTTGAACCTCATAGATTACCTGTTTATCTTTATGAACTTTCTTCAGAATTTCACTCATTTTGGAATTTAGGTAAAGATAATCCTGCAAAGAGATTTATTAATGAAGATAAAAAAATTTCTGACAAAAATTTAGTTTTTTTAAAAACTATAGCTGAGATTATAAAATCAGGGATGAATATTGTAGGTGTTGATACTCCTGAAAAAATGTAATGTTAAAAGAAATTAAATATTTAGTATTTATCATTGTCATTTTTTTCTTTTTATTTATGTCAGCAAAATATTATTTTTCTGATGAAAATAAAAAAAATTCTTACCGTTCTCTTAAATCAATAAATGATAAAATATTAAATTATACAAACAATTTGCCTACACTTGAAGATGATACCAATAATGTTGTTGAATATGTTCAGCAAAATCAAAACAAAAAAAAGAAAAAATACAATTTTTGGAAACTCTTAGAAAATAATGGTTAACCGTAAAGCTTTTATATGTGGTATCAAATCTTTTACTTTAAGCAATAATGAAATTAATTTTTTAAAAAAACACAAACCATGGGGAATTATTCTTTTTACAAGAAATATTAAAGACATAAAACAAACTAAAAAACTTACTGACCAAATAAAAAAAATATTTAATGACCAAAAATATCCTATTTTAATAGATCAAGAAGGGGGTCGAGTAAATAGATTAAAAAAATTAATCTCATTTGACAATTTAACATCAGAATATTTTGGAAAATTATATTTAGAAGATAAAAAAAAATTTAATATCTATTTTAGATTATTTATAGATAAAACCTCTGAGTTATTGAAACTTATTGGTGCAAATATAAATACATTGCCAGTGTTAGATTTAAAATATAAGGGAGCTTCAAATATAATTGGGGATAGATCTTTTTCCAAAAATCCAAAAATAGTTTCCTTAATAGGAGATATTTGCATTAAATTATTTCACTTGAACTCAATTGGCACTGTAATCAAACATATACCAGGACATGGTTTAGCAAAATCAGATAGTCATAAATTTACACCCATCATAAATAAAACCTTAAAATATTTAGAAAAAAAAGATTTTTATACTTTTAAAAATAAAAAAAGTTTCTTTGCAATGACAGCACATGTTGTCTACAAACAAGTTGATAAACATAATACAGTCACTCATTCCAAAGAAATTATTAATTTAATCAGAAATAAAATTGGTTTTAAAAATATTTTAATTTCAGATGACGTTTCTATGAAAAGTTTAAAAAACTCTATTAAAACTAACACTTTAAAAGCTTTTGCAGCTGGATGTAATTTAGTGCTTCATTGTAATGGCAATATGAATGAAATGAAACAAGTGGCTGATAATTCACCTTTCATTGATAAGTTTATTATCAAAAAAACATCAGAATTTTATAAGATTTTAAGTTAGTATTACTTATGCCTGATAGCGATTCTTTATTATTTAATGTTGAAATTGAAAATTTTAATGGACCACTTGATGTTTTATTAGATCTTGCAAAAGCTCAAAAAGTAAATTTGGAGGATATTTCAATCACTAAATTAGCGGACCAATTTCATGAATTTATTACAAAGGAAAAGGAGTTAAATTTAGAGTTAGCCTCAGAATATTTATTAATGGCCACATGGCTTGCTTATTTAAAATCTAAATTGTTATTACCTGGAACACCAGAGGAAGAATTTAAAGTTTTTGAGGTAGCTCAAAAATTAAAATTACAATTAAAAAAATTAGAATTAATTCGGTTACTTTCAGAACAAATGTTAAAAAGAAAAAGACTTGGAAGAGAAATTAGATCTAGAGGAATGAAAGGAAATATAAGATCAATCTACAGTACAGAGTATAACCTTACTTTATTTGAATTGTTAAAATCTTATTCATCAATTGTTATGACTAAAGATTTTCACAAAATGAATATTCCTAAACTTCCAGTTTTTACAACCGAAGATGGTATTAAAACAATTAAAGAGTTCTTTGGAAAATTATTGGACTGGAAAAAATTGGATGATTTAATCCCAAGTACATTTAAAAGCGGTAAGAGATTTAAAAAAACTGGTAAAGCCGGTATCTTTGCTGGTTCACTAGAACTAGTTAAAGAAGGAAATTTGACAATCAAACAAGATAACTTATTTGATGATATTTATATAAAAGAAAATAAATGAATAAAAAAAATATTTTAACTAAAGATAATGTTGTTAACTTTCCATCTAAGTTAACTGATGCTGAAAGAGAAATTGAAGCAATTATTTTTGCAGCAGCAGAACCACTGGACATTGATACCATTGACAGCAAATTGTCAAAAAAGACCGATACATTAAAAGCATTAGAAAAATTACAAAAAGAATATAGCAATAGAGGTATTAATCTTGTTTGTATTTCAAACAAATGGTCCTTCAGAACATCACCAAATTTATCAAATCTTATGTCTCAAGAAAAAACAGTTGAGAAAAAACTGTCTAGAGCTGCAGTTGAGACGTTAGCTATTATTGTCTATCACCAACCAGTTACCAGAGCAGAAATTGAAGAAATAAGAGGTGTAGCTTTTGGTACTAATACGCTTGATATCCTCATGGAATTAAACTGGGTTAAACCAGGTGGTAGAAAAGATGTTCCTGGAAAACCAATTCAATACGTTACAACAGATGATTTTCTAAGCCATTTTAATTTACAAAAACTATCTGATTTGCCTACGGTTGATGAGTTAGGTGCTGCAGGTTTAATTGATAGCTCTAGTGTTGATAATGCTATCTTTGGTACTGGTAAATTCTTCAAAGAGAAACAAGAAGAAAAAAAAGAGGATATATATTCAAATATTGATGAAATGTTAAGTAGTACTCTTGACACCGAAGATAAAGATTAAAAAGGTACTTTTAAAATCAAATTAAAAAGGTTATAAGATTTTCATGAGCATAGGAATTTGGCAAATTGCGATAGTAGTAATATTAGTTGTTTTACTTTTTGGTAGAGGCAAAATATCTAGCCTTATGGGTGATGTAGCCAAAGGTATAAAAAGTTTCAAAAAAGGAATGGCATCAGATATTACTGATGAACCTGAGCCTAAAAATATTTCCGAAGAAAAACAAGACTCTAACAACAAAGATTAAATCACATGCCTACTATTGGTTGGTTTGAGATTTTAATTGTGGTTGCGGTTGCTATTGTTGTCTTAGGTCCCAAAGATTTTCCTATAATGTTAAAAAAAGTTGGTTCGTGGATAGGAACTACAAAAAGATATATTAATAATATTCAAAATGATGTCGCTAATATTTCAATAGAAGATAACGAAACATTAGAAGATAAAAATAAAAATTCAAAAGAAAATAAAGATGAGCAATGAAGATAACGATACAGGTTTTATTAGCCATTTAGCAGAACTAAGAAAAAGATTAATTCATAGTTTTATATTTTTAATTATTTTTTTTATTGGCTGTTATTTTTTTTCTGAACATTTGTACGGTTTTTTAGTTGAACCATACGCTAAAGCAGTAAGAGATGACGGTATAGAAAGAAGATTGATTTTTACTGCTCTTCAAGAAACTTTTTTAACATATTTAAAGGTATCCTTTTTTGCGGCTTTCTTTGTGACTTGCCCATATATATTGATGCAAGTATGGAAATTTATTGCACCCGGTTTATACAAACATGAGAAAACAGCAATCCTACCTTATCTAATTTTGACACCAATTCTTTTTCTATTAGGAGGAATGTTGGTTTATTATTTAATTATGCCACTAGCTATAAAGTTTTTTTTATCATTTGAAAGTTCAGGTGCTTCAACAAATCTACCCATTCAACTAGAAGCAAAAGTTAATGAATATTTATCTCTAGTAATGAAATTAATTTTTGCATTTGGTATAAGTTTTCAGTTACCTGTGGTCTTAAGTTTACTGGCCAGAGTTGGAATAGTTGACTCTGAATTTCTTAAAAAAAGAAGAAAATATGTTGTGGTAATTATCTTTGCTGCTGCAGCTATTTTAACTCCCCCAGATCCAATAACTCAAATTGGTTTGGCAATTCCATTATTAATATTATATGAATTATCAATATTTTCTGTGAATTTTATTGAAAAAAAACACTTAAAAGACTCTGATGCATAACATTAAAGACATAAGAAAAAATTACGAACAATTTGCAAAATCTCTGCAAAAGAGATCATTATCTGTCGATATCAATAAAATTAAAGATTTAGATGAAAAAAATAGAGAATTAATTCAGAAAAGGGAAAATTTAGAGAAAGAAAAAAAAGATATTTCTAAATCAAAAGATCAAAATTTATTTACAAGGTCGAAAGAAATCTCAAAAGAAATTGATAGTTTAACAGAGGAGCAAACTTCAATCAAAAAAGAATTAGACGAAATTTTATCTACAATTCCAAATATACCTCACGCAGATGTACCTTTTGGTAAAGATGAAAATGATAACATTGAAGTTCTAAAATCTGGAAAAATACCTAATTTTAATTTCAAAGCAAAATCTCATTATGAGATAGGAGAGAATCTTGGAATGCTTGATTTTGATTTGGCTACAAAAACTACTGGCTCTAGATTTGTTTTTGTCAAAGATAAACTTGCTTTATTGGAAAGAGCAATATCAAATTTTATGCTAGATACGCATATCAATCAAAATGGTTATAAAGAAATATCACCACCTTTGATAGCATCAGAGAATACAATGTTTGGTACTGGTCAATTGCCTAAGTTTGAAAATGACCAATTTGAAATTAAATTAGATGATGGTTCTGAGAGAAAGTTTTTAATCCCAACTGCTGAAGTAATTTTAACCAATATTGTTAAAAACCAAATAGTTGATGAAAAAAATTTACCAATGAGATTAGTTGCATCAACACCATGCTTTAGAAAAGAAGCGGGTAGTTATGGAAAAGATACCAAAGGTATGATCCGTCAGCATCAATTTTACAAAGTAGAAATGGTCAGTATTGTAGAAAATAATCAATGTATGACTGAATTGGAAAGAATGACTAATTGTGCCACTGATATTTTAGACCAGCTAGAATTACCTTATAGAAAAGTTATTCTTTGTTCTGGAGATATGGGATTCAGTGCTGAAAAAACTTATGACATTGAAGTATGGTTACCTTCTGAAAATAAATACAGAGAAATATCTTCATGCTCTTCATGTTCTACGTTTCAATCAAATAGAATGAAATCAAGATACAAAAAAAATAACGAAACAATGTTTCTTGGAACTTTAAATGGAAGTGGACTTGCAGTAGGTAGAACATTGATTGCAATATTGGAAAATTATCAATTAGAAGATGGTTCAGTAGTAGTTCCAACTAAATTAAGACCTTACATGAATAATATTGATAAAATTACGGCTATTTAAAGTTGTTTTAAATTAACAGATAGTATAAGAATTCTTTTTAAAAATAAGGAGCATTATGGACAGTTCAGGAATAGGTCAATTTATACCATTAATATTAATCTTTGTTATTTTCTATTTTTTCTTAATTAGACCACAACAAAAAAAAGTTAAAGAACACAAAGCAATGGTAGAAAGCCTAAAAAGAGGAGATAAAGTGATTACCTCAGGTGGGATAACAGGGGTTGTAGAAAGAGTAATTGATAATGACACTGTAGAAGTTCAAATTGCCGAAAATGTTAAAGTTGAAATCGTAAAAGCAACAGGAATTCAAGCTCTTTTAAACTCTCCAGAAGCAAAAAAATAATTTTTTTTAAGTGTTATATTTTTCTAAATTAAGAATTTTTTTAGTTTCGTTGATAACACTTGTTTTAGTTTTTATTGCATTCTCAAATCTATTTAATTCAGAAGATAGTTTTTTTAAAAAAAAAATTAATTTAGGTCTGGACCTTCAGGGAGGTTCTTACCTATTATTAGAAATTGATAATGAGCCAGTAATTGAACAAAAATTACAAAATCTAACATCTACAATCAGAAATTATTTCAAAGATAAAAATATAAATCTTAATAATTTAAAACTCTTAAATAAATCTATTATTTTTGATGTTGAAATAGACAATATTGATACGGTGTTAGCATCTTTTTTGGATGAAAATAGCGAGATTAATCCTTATTACCCAAGATTTAAATCTCACCAAATGGATGTAACTGAAAACTCTGGTAATTTTGAAATAACTTTTTCAAAACAAGGCTTAGTGAATCTTAATACTTCCTCTCAAGATCAAGCTATTGAGATTGTAAGAAGAAGAATTGATGAAATAGGTACTAATGAACCAAATATTCTTAAAAGAGGAAATAATAGGATTTTAGTTGAATTACCTGGATTAGACGATCCTATGAGAATTAAATCTTTGCTTGGTAAAACAGCTAACTTAACATTTAGATTTGTTACCCAAAATGATGACGAAGATAATTTTGGTGTAGAAAAACTTAGCTATGAAGATGGATCCGAAGAAGCTTTTGTTAGTAAGCGTATTATTTTAAGTGGTGATAATCTCCTTGATGCTCAACCAAGAATGGACACACAAAATAATGAAACTGTTGTGTCATTTAGTTTAGATAGAGTAGGAGCTAAAAGATTTGGTAAAGCTACCTCAACAGGTGTTGGAAAACAATTGGCAATTGTTTTAGATGGTAAAATTATAAGTGCGCCCGTAATAAGAGATGCTATTGTATCAGGATCAGGTCAGATCAGTGGTGGTTTTACATTTCAATCAGCAACAGATTTAGCATTATTACTTAGATCCGGTGCTTTACCTGCTCCTTTAAATATAATTGAGGAAAGAACTGTAGGTCCTGATTTAGGTCAAGACTCGATAGACGCAGGTTTAATAGCTTTGATTATAGGTTTTTGTTTAGTGATTATTTTTATGTTTGTTAAATACAAAGTTTTTGGTTTGATTACTAATATAACATTAGTAGCAAACCTTTTTTTATTAATGGGCATACTAACCATCTTTGAAGCAACTTTAACATTGCCTGGTATTGCAGGCATTATACTTACAGTTGGTATGGCTGTTGATGCCAATGTACTTATTTTTGAGAGAATTAAAGAAGAAATTAAAGAAGAAAAAAACAATGTTATTGCGTTTGATAGTGGTTACATAAAGTCAAGAACAGCAATTCTAGATGCCAATATAACAACACTATTAGCTGCTGTTATTCTTTTTTTTATGGGATCTGGACCAATTAAAGGTTTTTCAATTACATTAGGAGTTGGAATTTTTACAACTCTATTTTCTGTATATTTTATTGCAAGACTTCTAACTGGTTTATATGTGGTTAAAAATAAAGATAAAGTAGGACTTATATAAATGATACCATTCAACAAATATTACAATCAATTCAATATAATTTCGATTGTCTTAATAGTATTTTCTTTAGGATTATTATTTTTTAAAGGTTTAAATTATGGAATTGATTTTAAAGGTGGCACTTTAATTGAATTAAGATCAACTGATAACAAAATTAATGTAAGTTCATTAAGAGACTCTTTAAGCCAAATGAATTTGGGTGACGTTTCAGTCAAGAAATTTGGAAATGATCAAGATTATTTGATTAAATTTGAAATAAATGATGCAAAAAATGATGTTATTGAGAATATCAAAAATAATTTAGAAAACAGTTATGGAAATAATTTTAACTTTAGAAGAGTTGAAAATGTTGGACCTAAAGTCAGTAGTGAATTATTAAGATCTGGTATTATTGCCATTTCACTTTCATTAGCAGTTATGCTTATTTATATTTGGATAAGATTTGAATGGCAATTCAGCTTAGGTGCAATAGTTGCTTTATTTCATGATGTTATTGTTACTTTAGGTATGTTTTCTTTATTCAGTCTAGAGATTAATTTATCAATTATTGCTGCAGTATTAACAATTGTAGGATACTCAATGAATGATACTGTTGTTATTTTTGATCGAGTAAGAGAAAACCTACGCAAATATTCTGATATTAAGATTTTTGAATTAACTAATATTTCAATTAATGAGACATTGTCTCGTACTTTATTAACCTCAATAACTACACTATTGGCACTTCTTGCTATTTATATTTTTGGTGGAGAGATCCTAAGGGGATTTTCTTTTGCAATGATACTTGGGGTAATCTTTGGAACTTATTCGTCAATTTATATAGCTAACACCGTGCTAGTTAGACTTAATGTAACTCAAAAAACTGTTTTAAGAGAAGAAAATAAAGATTAATTAATATAAATTTTGTGCTGCTACCATTGCTAAAAGCATTGGTAGTGAAAGAAGTGTATTGGTTCTTGAAAATAACATTGCTGTCTTAGCAGATTTAGCTTTTACATCTGGCTCACAATCAACGATACCTAATGCTCTTTTTTGATTAGGCCATATTACAAACCAAACATTAAAAGCCATTATTATTCCTAGCCACATTCCAATACCAATAGCTGTATGTTTTGGAATACCAGATCCAATACTCAAAGTCATCGCATCGTGTAGATAGCCATTTAATCCAGCTAAGATTAATCCTGACAATATAGTAAAAAAAGCCGCCCATCTAAAATAGAAAAGAGCAGCTGGAGCTATAACTTTTCCTATAGCAGGTTTTTGTTCATCAGGGATTTTTGACATATTTGGAATTTGGACAAAATTAAAATACCAAAGTAAACCAATCCACATAATACCAACTAATACATGAGTGTATCTTGCAACCCAACTCCAAAAAGCTCTATCAAATGCAAATCCATCATTTTGAACAAATAAACCAATAAAAAGAATTATTGCTAAAGCTAATGAAGCGTGAATGGTTTTAGATAAAGATGAAAGTAAATTACTCATGATTCTTAATATTTATACACTAATTTTAAGTAATTATAAGTAATTTTATACTAATAGTGGTTTTAAAAATTGGCCAGTATAACTATCTTTAACTTTACAAATATCTTCAGGTTTTCCTTCAGCAATAATTTTTCCACCTTTAACTCCACCTTCTGGACCCATATCAACAATGTAATCAGCAGTTTTAATTACATCAAGGTTGTGCTCAATAACAACAACTGTATTACCTAATGCGACAAAAGTATGAAGTATTTCTAGTAATTTTTTAATATCATGTTGATGCAGTCCAGTAGTTGGTTCATCAAGTATGTACATAGTTCTTCCGGTAGATCTTTTAGATAATTCTTTTGCAAGTTTAATACGTTGTGCCTCCCCACCAGATAGAGTAGTTGCTTGTTGCCCAATTTTTATATAACCCAAACCAACTTTTTTTAATGTTAATAATTTAGATTTAATATTTGATATATTTTCAAAATAATCACATCCTTCATCAACAGTCATATTTAAAACATCGGCAATACTCTTGTCTTTAAATTTTATTTCTAGAGTTTCTCTATTATATCTGGTTCCTTTACATTCATCACATTGAATATAAACATCTGGTAAAAAGTGCATTTCATAAGTTATTACTCCATCACCCTCACAAGCTTCGCATCTACCACCTCTAACATTAAAAGAAAATCTACCTGGTTTGTATCCCCGAGTTTTTGACTCTGGCAAAGCCGTAAACCAGTCTCTAATTGGTCCAAATGCTCCAGTATATGTTGCGGGATTGGATCTAGGTGTTCTTCCAATCGGCGATTGATCTATATCGATGATTTTATCTATTAACTCAGTTCCTTTAAAACCTTTAAAAGGTTTGGGAATTTTTCGAGATTTATTATTATTTAGTGTTAAATTTAAAGCATTATATAAAGTTTGTAACACTAGAGTAGATTTACCACTTCCAGAAACACCTGTTACACAGGTTAAACTACCTAAAGGAATTTTTAGATTTACATTTTGAAGATTATTTCCTGTGGCACCTGAGATTTCTAAAAATCTACCATTCTTTGCCAATCTTCTTTTACAGGGTACATTAATTTTAAATTTATTTGATAAATATTTGCCTGTTATGCTGTCTTTATTTTTAATAATTTCGTCTATAGTTCCTTCAGCAACTACTTGGCCTCCTTTGCTTCCAGCTTCTGGACCTAAATCAATAATGTGATCAGCGTTTTCCATTGTTTCAGTGTCATGCTCAACTACAATAACAGTATTTCCTAAATCTCTTAATCTTTTCAAGGCACTGATAAGTTTGACATTATCTTTTTGATGCAATCCAATTGAAGGCTCATCCAAAACATAAAGCACTCCTGTTAATCCTGAACCAATTTGTGAAGCTAATCTAATTCTTTGTGCCTCTCCACCTGAAAGGGTTCCAGACTCCCTTGATAGAGTTAAGTAGTCAAGGCCTACATTTAATAAAAAATTAAGTCGTTCATTTATTTCTTTCAAAATATGTTCAGCAATTTTTAATTGACGAGGATCAAGAGAGTTATTAAGATTTTTAAACCAATCTGAAGCATCCAAAATAGACTTTTCTGTAACTTCACTTATATGCAATCCATCAATTTTAACACACAAAGCTTCATCCTTAAGTCTATGTCCATTACATCTTTCACATTTTGTATCAGATTGATATTGAGCTATTTCTTCTCTTTTCCAGTCACTATCAGTTTCGAGATATCTTCTTTCTAAATTATTTATTACACCTTCAAATGTTTTTTTATGTGAATATTTTTCATAACCATCATCATAATTAAATTTGATTTCCTCATCATCAGATCCATATAAGATAATATCTTTAATTTTCTTTGGTAATTTATTCCATTTTTCATCTAACGAAAAATTATAATGTTTTGCAATCGAGGCTAAGGTTTGTGCATAGTAAAGTGTGGTAGTTTTCGCCCAGGGTTCGATCGCACCATCTGCAATACTTTTTTTTTCATTGGGTATTACCAGGTTTGGATCTACGTTTAATTTAACACCTATACCTTCACATTCTTCACAAGCACCAAATGGACTGTTGAAAGAAAATAATCTTGGCTCTATTTCTTCAATAGTAAAACCACTTTCTGGACAAGCAAATTTTGTTGAGAAGATCAATTTTTCAGTTTTTCTAAATTTTGCAGGTAAAGTTTCATCTTCATACTCAACAAAAATTAGTCCATTAGCTAAATTCACTGCTGTTTCTATACTTTCAGCTAATCGGTTACCTAAAGATGAATTTAAAACTATTCTATCTACCAATATAGAAATATCGTGATTTACTTTTTTGTTAAGTTCGGGGACCTTGTCGATTTCATAAATTACATCATCAACTTTAATTTTTCTAAATCCTCTTTTTTTATATCCTAAAATGTCTTTTTTATATTCTCCTTTACGACCTCTTACGACAGGTGCGTAAAGATAAATGGTAGCTTTTTTTGGCAATTCTTTAATTTTGTCAACTATTTGCGTTATAGTTTGTGATGTGATTGGCTTACCTGTGAAAGGTGAGTAGGGTATTCCAGCTCTTGCATATAACACCCTCATATAATCATAAATTTCTGTTACTGTTGCAACAGTGGATCTAGGATTTTTAGAAGTATTTTTTTGTTCAATTGATATTGCTGGACTGAGGCCTTCTATTAAATCAACATTTGGTTTCTTCATTTTATCTAAAAATTGTCGTGCATAAGCAGATAAGCTTTCCACATATCGTCTTTGACCTTCAGCGTAAATTGTATCAAATGCTAATGATGATTTTCCTGATCCAGATAGACCGGTGATCACGACAAATTTGTCCTTAGGAACTTCTAAAGAAATATTCTTTAAATTATGTTCCTTAGCACCCTTGATAACTATCTTTTTGATCATAATTCTAGTTGCTTTGAATTAATAAAATTAATATTCAGAGTAAATTGTGATATAAATATAAATTAAATAAATAACAAATAATAAATATTATGGCTGGAAGTTTAAATAAAGTATTATTAATTGGTCGTTTAGGCGCAGATCCTGAAATTAAGCAAATGGTAAATGGCAAAAGTGTTGCTAGATTAAGTCTTGCTACAAGTCAATCTTGGAAAGATAAAAATACAGGGGAAAAAAAAGAAAAAACAGAATGGCACCGAATAGTTGTATTTAATGATGGTCTTGTAAATGTAGTTCAACAGTATTTAAAAAAAGGTGCTCAAATTTATGTAGAGGGACAACTTGCAACTAGAAAATGGAAAGATGAACAATCTGGTCAAGATAAATATTCTACTGAAATTGTTATACAGGGTTATAATTCCTCATTAACTATGTTGGGTGGTGGAAACACTGGTGGTGGAATTCAAAATGATAATTCACAATCATCGAATAATATTGAAGACTCGTCTCAAATCTCGAATGATATGGATGACGAAATTCCATTTTAATATCTATGCAAAAATCTGAAGTTCCTAAGGATAACAACATAAAACTAATTTCAATGCATGACGAGATGAGCTCGTCATATTTATCTTACGCAATGAGTGTCATCGTTAGTAGGGCACTTCCTGATATTAGAGACGGATTAAAACCTGTTCATAGAAGAATTTTATTTGCTATGTATAAAGGTGGTTATGATTGGTCGAAGCAATTTAGAAAGTCAGCAAGAATAGTTGGGGATGTAATTGGTAAATANCATCCNCATGGAGATCAATCTGTTTATGACGCATTAGTTAGAATGGTTCAAGATTTTTCAATGAGTTTACCTTTGGTAGAGGGACAGGGTAATTTTGGATCTATAGATGGGGATCCAGCAGCAGCAATGAGATATACCGAGACAAGGTTATCTAAAGTTTCTCAATTTTTAATTGATGATATAGAAAAAAATACTGTTTCTTTCAAAAGTAATTACGATGAAACAGAAAAAGAACCTTCAGTATTACCTGCTCAATTTCCAAACCTGCTTGTTAATGGAGCTGGTGGAATTGCGGTTGGTATGGCAACAAGTATCCCCCCGCATAATCTTGGTGAAATTATAGATGGAACATTAGCTTTGATAGAAGATAAAGATATTAAAATTAAAGATTTGATGAAACATATTCCCGGTCCAGATTTTCCAACAGGGGGAGTAATTATTGGCAAAGATATCATTAAACAAGGTTACAATCACGGAAGAGGTTCGTTTAAGATAAGAGGAGAAATATCAGTAGAAAGCTCAAAGACAGGTAGAGACAGATTGGTTATCACTTCAATTCCTTATCAAGTTAACAAATCAATATTAAATGAAAGAATAGCTCAATTGGTTAGAGAGAAAAAAATTGAAGGAATAAAAGATATTAGAGATGAGTCAAATAGAGAAGGTATACGAGTAGCAATTGATTTAAGAAATGGTGTTGAACCTGAGACAGTTAAAAGACAATTATATAAAAATACTCAAATTGAAAGTTCATTTGGATTTAACACTTTAGCAATTGTTGATGGCAAACCCAAAACTTGCAACTTAAAAGAATTTTTATCAAATTTTTTAACCTTTAGAGAAGATGTTGTAATTAAAAAAACAAAATTTGATCTCCAAAAAGCAGAAGAAAGAGCCCATATTTTAATTGGATTATCCGTATCTGTAGAAAATTTAGATAAGATAATAAAAATTATTAGATCTTCAAAAACACCTGATGATGCAAAAAAATCTATAATGGGAACAAAATGGAAAATTGATAAATCAAAAAAAATTATTTCCTTAATTGAAGATAAAGCTGCTAAAGGATTATATTCTTTAAGTGAGCCTCAAGTGGTAGCTATATTAGAGTTAAGACTTCAAAAATTAACTGCTTTAGGAATAAATGAAATAGAAGTTGAAATTAAAAAATTAGCTGAATTAATAAATAAATATAAGAAGATTATTTCTTCGAAAAAAGAGCTTTTAAAAGTAATTAGTGATGAATTAAAGAATATTAAAGAAAAGTTTGCAGTCCCAAGAAGAACAAAGATAATTGATGCTGTTCTTAATTACGACATTGAAGAAACAATACAGAAAGAATCTGTAATTATTACAGTTACACTTCAAGGATATATAAAAAGAGGCTCTCTAGATAATGTTAAACAGCAAAAAAGAGGTGGTAAAGGTAAAACAGGTATCACTACAAGAGATGAGGACTCTGTAGTCCAAACTTTATCCGTTAACACTCATACTTCAGTTCTATTTTTTTCTACAGAAGGTTTAGTTTATAAAGTTAAAGCATGGAAGATACCTGAAGGATCTGCGTCTTCAAAAGGCAAATCTTTATTCAATATTTTACCACTCAAAAATCATCAATCCATAAGTTCAATTATGCCTTTTCCTGAAAATGAGGAAGAGTCAAAAGACTATCAAATTATATTTGCCACATCCCAAGGTAAAATTAGAAAGAATAGTCTTGAAGACTTTACATCTATTAATGCTTCGGGAAAAATAGCAATGAAACTAGATTCAAATGATAAAATTGTTGGCGTTAAGATTTGTAAAGATGATCAAGATATAATTTTGAGTACAAAATTTGGTAAATGTATACGATTTGAATCAAAAAAATTGAGAGTGTTTAAAGGAAGATCTTCAAAAGGTATCAGAGGATTAGTTTTAGCTCCAAATGATGAAATAGTCTCTCTATCCATTATTGATGGTGATAAGTCAAATAAGAATGGCAAAAAATCTAAAGATGATAAAGCTGAAATAAAAGCAAAAGAAAAGTTTATTTTATCTATATCTCAAAATGGATATGGTAAAAAAACTCCTCATATAGATTACAGAGTAACCAATAGAGGTGGTAAAGGAATTATTGGAATAATTAATTCACCAAGAAATGGTAATGTAGCATCATCTTTTCCTGTTTATGAAGGGGATGAAATATTAATCTCAACTAATAAAGGTAGAGTTATAAGAGTTGCCGTTAAAGAAATTAGAACAGCTGGTAGAAATACTCAAGGTGTTAGAATTATTAAATTATCAGGAGAAGAAAAGGTTGTTTCTGCCATTAAAATTGATGATAATTTGATTTAATGAATAAAGTAGCAATTTATCCAGGAACTTTTGACCCAATTACTTATGGTCATATTGATGTCATTAAAAAAGGATTAAAATTATTTGATAAAATTATTGTTGCGGTATCTGATGTAGAAAATAAAAATTATTTGTTCAATGCAGTAGAACGGATTCAAATAGTAAAAAAAGCAATTTTTTCAGATTTAAAATTAAGTAAAAACAAAGTTACCGTAATCTCTTTTAATACTTTAACTACAGATGTTTGTAAAAAATATAAATCAAATATTATTTTAAGAGGATTAAGAGCTGTATCTGATTTTGAATATGAATTTCAACTAGCTGGAATGAATAGAAAATTAAATAATAATATTGAAACTCTCTTTTTAATGTCTGACGTCGAAAATCAGATTATTTCATCAAGATTTGTTAAAGAAATAGTAAAATTAAAAGGTGATATCAAAAAATTTACTACAAAAAGTACGATAAAATCTTTAAAAGAAAAATATGAATAAATTTTTAATTAAACTTTTTGTTTTTTTATTTCTAACAACTAACCTATCAATTGCAGAGGAGAATATAATGATTTTAAAATTAAAAGATGGTGATGTAAAAATAGAGCTTTTTCCTGATGTGGCTCCAAATCATGTTAAAAGGATTAAAGAATTAGCTGATAGTGGACAATACGATAATGTAGTTTTTCATAGAGTAATAGATGGCTTTATGGCTCAAACTGGTGATGTTAGATTTGGTAATTCTGAAGCTGGATCTTTTGATTTAAGAAGAGCAGGAATGGGTGGATCAGAGCTTCCTGATCTTAAACAAGAATTTAGTAGCGTTCCTCATGAGCGAGGCACTTTATCCATGGCAAGATCTCAAGATCCTGATAGCGCCAATAGCCAATTTTTTATTTGTTTTAAACCAGCTCCTTTCTTAGACCGTCAGTATACTGTTTTTGGAAAAGTTATCGAAGGTATGGAGTTTGTTGATAAGATCAAAAGAGGTGATGACAATAATAATGGTGCAGTAACAGATCCTGATAAGATTATTAGTTTTAAATCACTTTAATTCTTTGAATGGCATTAAAAGATTTTGCCTTTAAACTTTTAAAAGAAGATAATTCAGCTAGATTAGGTTTAATCGAAACTCATCGTGGTAATATTTCTACACCGGCGTTTATGCCTGTTGGGACACAGGCTACAGTAAAAGCTTGCACCATAGATGATATTAAAAGAACTGGTTCACAAATAATCCTGTCTAATACTTATCATTTAATGATTAGACCTGGTGTAGAGAGAATAATATCGGCTGGAGGTTTGCATCAATTTATGAACTGCGATTTGCCAATTTTAACAGACTCTGGTGGTTTTCAAGTAATGTCACTTTCAAAACTTAACAAGATAGATAGAGAAAAAGGAGCTATTTTTAATTCGCATGTGGATGGAAAAAAATTTTATCTAAGCCCAGAGGAAAGTATTAGAATTCAATTAGGTTTAAATTCAGATATCGTAATGATAATGGATGAGTGTCCAAAAAATACTAATGACTTTGACGTTATCAAAAAATCTATGGAATTATCTTTATACTGGGCGGAAAGATCAAAAAAAGCATTTGGATCACATCCACATAAAGCATTATTTGGAATAGTCCAAGGAGGTCTTTTTGGAGATTTAAGAATTACTTCTTTAAAGGCATTAGAAAAAATTGGATTTGATGGTTATGCTTTAGGAGGTTTAGCGGTAGGAGAAACTCAACAAGAAATGTTTAAGGTGCTTGATAATATCAAAGATCATCTGCCAAAAAATAAACCTCATTATTTAATGGGAGTTGGAACTCCTTCGGATATTTTAGGTGCTGTTAAAAGAGGTATTGATATGTTCGATTGTGTTTTACCTACAAGATCTGGAAGAACTGGTTTAGCATTTACTTGGGAAGGTAGAATCAATATAAAAAATAACAAATATCAAATGGATAATTCTCCACTTGATCCAAATTGTGAAAATCTAAATTTGAATAAATACTCAAAAAATTATCTAAATCATTTATTTAATACCAATGAAATTTTAGCCTCTATGCTATTAACATTACATAATATTAACTTTTACCAAGAATTAATGAGTTCAATTCGAGAACATATAAAAAATGGAACTTTCAACGAATTTCATGATAAATACGTTGGTATACTTTAAAATAACGTTTGTATTATTTAAAATTGGTATTTGAATTATTGAAATAATTCTGTATACAACAAATTCATTCTTTCGAATGTATTGTGGGCCGTTAGCTCAGTTGGTAGAGCAATTCCCTTTTAAGGAATGGGTCGATGGTTCGAGTCCATCACGGCTCACCAATTTTGATCTTAAGTTATTGAAATTGGTGGATAATCTAGGATAATTTCGTTCGTCCACTCATTAATATTCTTTATTCTGGTATCTGATGAGGGATGTGTACTCATAAACTCAGCAGGTTCTTTTCCTTTATTAAATTCTTTCATTCTCTCCCATATTTTTACAGTCTCTCTAATATCGTACCCAGATAATGAGGAAAAAATCATTCCCAAATAATCAGCTTCACTCTCTTGTTTTCGGTTGAAAGGATTCATGATTCCTAATTGAGATAATAAACCAACAGTATTCATGCCTGTGGTTCTATTAATTTGAGATAACTTACCACCGCTAAAAATATCAATTAGTTGGGTGCCAGTATTCAAGAGCATGCCACGACTAGCTCTTTCTACTGAGTGTTTTGCTACAGCATGTGCTATTTCATGTCCCATCACAGCAGCTAAACCGTTGGTATTTTTGGTTACTTCTAACATTCCAGAATACACCGCTATTTTACCTCCTGGCATACACCATGCGTTTCTGACTTTTTTATTTTCTATTAAAATATATTCCCAGTCGAAATTCGCAGTTGGATCATCAAGTTTAGCTCTATAAAAATATTCACCAATGGCATTTTCCATTTTTTTACCAATTTCTTTAATCTCTTCTAAAGCTTTTAAATCTTCACTCATTTTTTCTTTTTCTTTAACTTTTTCATAAATTTGAGCTGCTTGAGCATTTAGATTTGCTTCTGGAATAATCTTTAATTGTTTTCTATCTGTAATAGGGGCAGAAGAACAAGAAGGCAGGATTAAACTACAGCAACCACAGCCTAGATATGATAAAAATTTTCTTCTATTCATTATAATTTAAAAATGATAATATATTANTTTGTATGAATCTTAATAACAAAATTTTATTAGTACTTTTCATTATTGCAATTTCTTTTGTAATATATTCAAGTTTTAATTAATTAGATGGCAAAAAAACGTTCATTCTCTCTCACATTAAGAAATTATTTTATTACTGGAGTAGTTGTACTTATCCCAATAGGATTTACTCTATATCTCAGTAAAATTTTAATTGGTATTTCATCTAAAATTATCCCTGAAAATATTAATCCTAATAGCTATTTACCTTTTAAAATTCCAGGCATTGAAATTATTATATCTATAATTTTAATAACTATTGTTGGTGGTATTTCTTTATCATTTTTAGGTAAGAGAATATTAAAACTAATTGATGATTTATTTAAAAGAATACCATTTTTAAGAACCATTTATTCTGCCATAGTTCAAATGACAGAAACTTTTTCAAAAAAGGATGGTAATAAAAAAAGTGTTGTACTAGTTGAATATCCAAGAAAGGGTGTTTGGGCAGTAGGATTTGCTACTAAAGAAAATAAAGGTGAAATGTCTGATAAAGTTAATAAAAAACTTTTAAATGTATTTATTCCAACTACACCTAACCCAACAAGTGGTTTTCTTTTAATGTTTCCAATAGAAGAGGTGATTTATCTAAATATGTCTTTTGAGGAAGCTTCTAAATTTATTGTATCTGCAGGCACATCTACTAAAAATTAAGCAATATCATTAATTACATCGGCCTGATCGTACAATTTCATTAGTGTTTTAAATCTACTAATATCTTCAGAACTATTTTCAATACGTCTCATTTCTTGTTCTGCTAATAGAAATAAATCAGCATTTTGAATAGGATCTGCAAGTCTAAAGTTTTTTATGCCACTTTGTTTAAAACCAAGTATGTCCCCAAAACCTCTTAGTTTCATATCTTCCTCAGAAATAATAAAGCCATCAGTAGAACTTTTTAGAATATTAAGTCTTTTTTTGGCATTTTCACTCAGGTTTGATTTAAACATTAATATACAGGTTGATTGTTTTTGACCTCTACCAACTCTTCCNCGCAGTTGATGTAATTGNGATAAGCCAAACTTATTTGCATTTTCGATGATAATGACATTTGCATTTGGAAAATCAATTCCNACTTCAATAATGGTAGTTGAAACCAAAATTTTAAATTCTTTTTTTAAAAATTTATTTAAAATTCGATCTTTTTCATCAATATCAGTTTTACCATGTAATAAGGCTACTTGATTTGGAAATAATTTATTTAAGTACTCAAATTTTTTAACAGCAGAGGTGTGATCTACTTTTTTAGACTCTTCAATTAAAGGACAAACCCAAAAAACTTGATTTCCATTTTCAATTTCTTTTTTTATGAATTTGAATAATTTCATCAATTTTACTCTCAGGTTTAGTGTATGTAATTACTTCTTTTCTAGCTTTAGGTTTTTCTTTTATAATAGAAATATCCATATCCCCATAAATTGTCATAGTTAATGTTCTTGGTATTGGAGTTGCTGACATCAATAAAACATCGCAATTATCACCGCCTTTGTCTGAAAGCATTTTTCTTGATTAACACCAAACTTATGTTGCTCATCAATTATAATTAAGCCTAAGTTTTTAAATATAATTTTTTTTTGAAAAATTGCATGAGTACCAAAAATAATATCAATTTTATTTTCAATTAATTTTCTAACAATTTCTCTCTTAATTTTTGGTTCAGATTTACTAGACAATAATTCAATATTAACATTTTCAGATAATAGATTTTTAGCCAAACTGTAATGTTGTCTTGCTAAGATTTCAGTGGGGGCCATGACAGCAACCTGAAAACCAGATTTTACTGTATTTAAAGCTGCTAATAAGGACACAATAGTTTTTCCACTACCCACATCACCTTGAAGTAACC
>JGI11772J19994_1000048_pt1 | contig 23813 bp, 26 predicted proteins | sample Etolagsurwater0m_FD_19994 | JGI IMG/M metagenome (IMG submission 19994) | reverse complement strand
GCTATTTGGTGCATGAAAATTAGTAATTAAATAATTAGGAATGTTAATTTTTGTATCTGGAAAAATAAAATAATCTGTATAACTCGAAAGTTTACCAGTTAGATAAGCAGATTCTATAGCTCTTAATGATGTTGTTCCAATACAGTAAATATCTATATTTGAACTCTTAGCATCTAATATGAGNTCAAAATCATCTTTACTGATTTGATAATTTTCTTTATGTATTTTGTGATCTTCCAGATATTTTTCTGTTACAGGTTTAAAAGTATCNATATTCACATCTAAATTGATAAAAATAAATTTGTGCCCTTCTTTAGTAAGATTTTTTATCTGTTGATTAGTAAAGTGTAAACCTGCAGTTGGAGATGCAACAGAAAACCCACCTTCAGCAAATTGGTTATTGTAATACTCATACTTAGATGAATCATCTTTTATATACGGTGGTAAGGGAATTTGACCATAACTTTTAATTATTTCTGTTACTGGAATATTAAATTTAATCTCATAAGTATCATTTGAAATGTTAATAATTTCAAAATTAAAATCATCAAGCATGTATTTTTTATTTAATGATTTCTTATCGGTTGATTTAATTAAACATTTAGCAATATAAGTAGATTTAATATCTAAGACGAATATTTCTATTTTTCCACCAGTAGATTTTTTATTTATTATTCTTACACTTTGAACTTGGGATTTGTTCATAATAAATAAAGAGGGCCTCTTTATGATCGAACTTATATTTTTAAATTTTATAATTTTTTTGGTTTCAGCTATCAGTAATTTAGATAAACTAGGATCCTTATAAGGTGTTTGATTAATTGATTTTTTAGGAAGATCGTAATTATAAACCTTAGACTCAAAAGGCATTATTTATTCAATAATTTTATAAATAAATCATAAGACATTGAAACAACTTCTGGCATGCCATCCGATGATCTCCTAGAATTACCATCTCTCTTCTTTAACTTTTTCCAAAATAAAACTGTATTATCGCTTCCAGATTTATCTATAGCTTTCCCTAATGACTGATGAATATTTAAATTTTGTCGTGATTTAGCTTCTATAAAATATTCTTCATCTTCAACGAAGAGTTGGACATCTCCTAAGTCCTTTGATCCACCCTCTGCAAAACGTTGTGATTTAAATTTATTATTTTTATTCAATCTATTTACTATATTTGTTTCGTATGTAGTACCCTGTTTTTTTGCTTTATTAACCATATCTAAATATTACTTTTTATTATTCAGAAAGTAATGACTCTAGTTCTTTTTCTTCAATATCAAAATTTGCGTACACTTCTTGTACATCTTCTAGTTCTTCTAAAGATTCAATCAATTTTGTTATTTTTGTGAATTGATCAGCATTTAAGATGATTGATGAAGAAGGTATATATGCTACTTCAGCATTTGAGGGTGTGTAAGAGCTTGAGTTGAAAAGTTCATAAATTAACTTAAAATCTTTTGGATCATATTCAAATGTTAATGAATTTTTATCTTCTTGAATTTCTAAACAATTGTTATTTATACCCATTTCAATTAGTTGATCATCGAACGTATCAAATTGAAATATAGCTCTTCTTTCAAATAAATAATTTACGCTTCCAGGATTACCCATCGATCCGTTATTTTTAGTTAAAGCAGCTCTAACATCAGAGGATGTTCTATTTTTGTTATCAGTTAGACAATTGATTAGGATAGCTACTCCAAACGGTCCGTAACCTTCATATGTAAGTTCAAATATTTCTCCAGTATCAGTATTTCCGTCAATTCTTTTTAAAGCGCGTTCAATATTGTCATTAGGGACAGAACTGGATTTAGCTTTTGAAATTGCTTGATATAAAGATGCATTTGCTGATGGATCAGTACCACCGTTTTTTGCAGCTACCTCTATTGCTTTAATTAACTTTGCAAATAATTTACCTCTTTTTGCATCATTTGCACCTTTTTTTCTTTTGATAGTTGACCATTTAGAATGACCGGACATTTTTTCCTTCTTTAATAAATTCGTTTAACCAATTTAAATAATATTCATCATTATTCAGTTCAGGATGAAATGTTAATGAAACAATATTTTTTTGAGCAACTCCAACTATCTCATCATTATGTTGAGCAATCACATTTACTGAATCTGACAATAATTTTGATATTTTTGGTGCTCTTATGAAACAATAAATATCTTCGTTTTCAAAAAACTTTACACTTCCTTCAAATGATTCTGTCTGCCTACCATATGCATTTCTTGTAACTTCAATATCAATATTTGGAATGGTTACATCACCACCAATAACTTCTTTAGCTAAAAGTATTGTTCCAGCACATGTAGTTAAAGTAGGTATGCCATCTTTAATAAGTTGATCGATATCTGTTAATAAATCATTAAATTGATTAATTTTTTTCATTGCTGTAGATTCTCCTCCAGGGAGAATTAAGGCATCAACAGATGTTAAATCTTTAGATTGTTTAATTAATAAAGATTCGTGACCAAGTTCATGAATACTTTTTGAATGATCAAGAAAACTACCTTGGAATGAAAGTATCCCAACTTTCAATTACCAACCTCTTTTAGCTAATTTCTCTTCCTCAGATAATGTATCAATATTTATACCTACCATAGGTTCCCCGAGGTTTTTGGATACTTCAGATAGTACCTTCGGATCATTGTAGTTGGTAGTTGCAATAACAATTGCTTCAGCTCTTTCAGCAGGGTCACCACTCTTAAAAATACCAGAACCAACAAAAACACCATCGCATCCTAATTGCATCATTAAAGCAGCATCAGCTGGTGTAGCGATACCACCAGCAGCAAAATTGACTACAGGTAACTTATTATGTTCTTTAATTTCTTGTAAAATATGAAGAGGAGCTCGAAACTTTTTACTAAGTGCAACAATCTCATTTTCATCACATGCGATAACCTCATTCAATTCATTTGTAATAGTTCTCATATGTCTTACTGCTTCCACAACATTACCAGTGCCAGCTTCACCTTTTGTTCTTATCATTGAAGCACCTTCAGCAATTCTTCTTGTAACTTCACCCAACCCAGTTGCTCCACATACAAATGGAGCTTTGAAATTTTGTTTATTAATATGATTAACCTCATCAGCAGGTGTTAATACTTCAGACTCGTCAATAAAGTCAATTCCCAATGAGTCCAATATCTGAGCTTCAACAAAATGACCAATCCTAGCTTTAGCCATTACAGGTATTGAAACAGAATCCATTACCTCTTGAATTACACCTACCGAAGACATTCGTGCTACTCCACCGTCTGCTCTTATATCTGCAGGAATTCGTTCTAGAGCCATAACGGCTACTGCTCCAGCTTTTTCAGCGATTTTAGCTTGTTCAGCATTAACAACGTCCATAATGACGCCGCCTTTAAGCATTTCTGCCAAACCTTTTTTAACTTTATTTGTTGATTCGATTTTCATATTTTTAATATTACATCATAAGTTTGAATATAATAAAAGGAACTTCTTCATATTTTCTTCTAAATCATATTTACGTATATCTTCATATTGTTTATTCCACAGTGAATTTAAATCTTTTGAATCTAATTTTGTTAATACATTACATAACGATTCAAAATCATTATTTTTATATACAATATAGGAATTTGGTAATACATTAATGAAAGAACTTAAATCACTAGAAATAACAATATTCCCATTATTAATTGCTTCTAAAAGTGTTATACCGAAACTTTCACTTTTTGTGTTTAAAGCAAGGTAAATATTAGTTTTACCAAAGATTTCAATTTTAAATTCATCAGATGGATTTTTAAAGATTGTAATATTTTTATGAGATATATCTTTATTTGTTACTGCATAAAATAATTTATTTTTAAATAGTTCATTTTTTGATAGTTCTACAAAAAAGCTATAGTTTTTTCTAGTTTCTTGTCGACCAATAAACAAATATCCTTGATTTTTATTAAAAGAAATATTTTGATTAATTCTTATCATATTTGGAATCAGTATTGGTTCACTATTTAAAGATAGAGCGTTAGATTCGGCTGATTTACTTACATAAGTACTAATGCCTTTATATCTTAAAAATTTATAAATAATACTCAATATATTTGTAATAATTGCTCCTAATGAAGCGTGATGTGTAAAAATATATTTTTTACTCTTAGGAAGTTTCCAAAAGAATAACGGAATAAAAGGTTCGTGTACGTGAACAACATCGGCCCAATCAATATAATCACGTAACAATTTCCTATTTGGAAAAAGTAATACTGATGATATAGAAGAGTTAAAAGGAATATTAAATATTTTATTGGAATCTAATGACTCCGTTTTACCATATGCAAATACCTTAACTTCAAATTTCTCATTCGAAGACAAATAATCTTCCATAAGATTTACTTGGTTCTGCACTCCCCCATATTTTTGAAATGAATAAGGAGTNAGTAGAAGTACTTTAATACTCACTTGTCCATACGGGTTGAATTGAATGCCACTGGTTAGGGTCTAATAATATAAGTTTTTCTAGTTCTTTACTTAACACTTTCAAACCATGTTGAATGCTTTGAGCATCATTTTCAAAATGAGGAACTATAAAAGGTTTTCCAAAAACGAGTTTATATTTATTGTCTATTTTTAAAAAACTAGCTGGAATAATTGGTACCTGTTTATCTAGAGACAAAGAAACAGGACCTTTAGGAAATGCTGCTAATTGATTAAAGAACTCTACACCTATTCCACTTTTACCAACATGTCTATCTGCAAGTAAACACACATGGTATCCCTCATCAAGATGATTACTTAATTGTTGATATGTATTTTGACCTTTTCCACCTAATAATATCTTACAACCTAGAGATTCTCTTAAGTCTGTAAACCATTTAAGAATTTTTTTGTCTGACAATGGCTCGGCAACGGCTAATAATTTTAGATTTAAAAGTCTACCCATAGGTATAGCAAATTCCCAATTGCCTACATGTGGCAAAGCAATAATGAACGAATCAAAATTTTTATTTAATTTTTTTACTTCATCTTCGTTTATTATTTCTACATCATGCAAAATTTGGGACTCATAACCATCTTTTGATAGCCAAATAGTTTCGATCCAGTATTTAACGTAATTAATTTTTACAAGTAATGGTGAGTAGTTTCTAATATTTTTTTTACGTTCATTAAGCTTGATGTTGCTTCTCGGCGTTAGCAAAAAATATATAAAGCCAATTGGGTAGGATAAAACCAAAATTTTCCGTAAACTAATATTTCTAATAAACCGATGTATAAATTTTATTATAAAAAATTTCATTTTGATAAATGTTTATATAGGTATGTAAATCTTTGAATTACTGTGATCCATGTAATAACTGCGAATATGTATACATAAAGAAAGTTAAAATCAAAAAACATAAACAAAACTGCAAATATAACTCTCTCTGGTCTTGCAGCTAATCCTTTTTTATTTTTAAGTCCAAAATATTCAGATTTTGCACGCATGTACGGAATTAAATTTGAAGACACAAGTATTGAAAATATTGTAAAAAGTTCTAAATCACTATCAGTGAATGAAATCCCAACAACACTCCAAATTATTAATTCTCCTATTCTGTCTATAAGAGAGTCTAGGACTCCACCTCTTTCACTAACTAAATCCATTTCTCTTGCATAAGGACCGTCAAGACCGTCAATAGCACTACCTAGGAAAATCAATACAACACCTAGATTTGTATTTTCAACATAAAAAAAATATGATCCAGTAATAATTACAAAGAGTCCCAATAACGATACTGTATTAGGTTTTAAATTTAGAAATTTTAGGATCTTTATAAATGGCTTAGCAAAAACTTCAGAACTTTTTTTAAAATATTTTTCAAGCATTTAATTTTTCAGTATATGGTTCTGTAATTACTCTTCCACTAAAAGCGCTTATCTCAATTATTGTTTTATTTAAAGGTGGATTTTCATGGGAATAAACTATTACGGTCCACACAGGAGTCAATATATGCTTAAGAGTAAATTGAAATGTCAATGCAATTGAATAGTATCCAATAGAATGATCGATATTAATTGAAATCTTCTCAATAACTTCTTGCTGTTGAATTTTGAATTTATTATTAACAACAAATAGTAGCAATGAAACGATACTCAAGATAATTATCACAGGGATAAAAGATACAAAATCAATATTAAAGAGGTTATATAACTTAATAACACAACTCCAAGCACAACATAGGGATACTGTTTTCTCTTTCTTGGATCTGGGACAACATAGCTACCAACAGCTAAGGAGTTTAAATCATCAGGAAGCAGAGTTTTTTCAGCAACATCTTTATCGATTTCAATTCCATCAACCATCTAAACTAAACTCCGGTACTTTTAAAGATTTCTTAATACTGTTAATTGCTTTTTTGTAAACAAGATCTTTCATGTTTTCATTTCCAAATATATTGACAGCCATAGTATTGTTTGATGCGTCTTTCTCACCAATTATTATTTGGATTGGGGTTTTTGATTTTTCAGAATAATGTATTTTTTCACCAAGTCGAATATTTCTGTCATCTAAGTTAACTCTGAATGATTTTAAATCGTCCAGAATAATTTGAGCATACTCATCAACGTCACCTATAGTCAAAACATCAATCTGAATAGGTGAAAGCCATCCAGGCAAATTACCAGCATAGTGCTCCAACAACACAGCTGTAAATCGTTCCACAGATCCTAACAGTGCTCTATGAATCATTACAGGTCTAGACTTCTTATTATCAGAATTAACATACTCTATATCAAAATTATCTGGTTGAGCAAAGTCGATTTGGATTGTACTTAATTGCCATCTTCTTCCAATTGCATCTTTTGCATGTAAGTCTATTTTTGGACCATAAAATGCACCCTCTCCTTCGGCAGTTTGAAATGGTACTTTTAATTCTGTTAATGATTGTTTAAGACTGTTAGTAGCATTATCCCAATCATTATCGCTTCCAATGTATTTTTTAGGTTTTGTAGAAAGGTCCGCTTCAATTTCAGTTAAGCCATAACTACCTAATAAATTTACAGAAAATGATAGAAGAGTTTTAACTTCATCATTTATTTGATCAGTTGTACAAAATATGTGGGCATCATCTTGAGTAAACCCTCTAAGCCTAAGTAACCCATGCAAAACTCCAGTTTTTTCATATCTATACACAGAGCCAAATTCAAAATATCTTAATGGTAATTCTTTATATGAATGTAAGTCACTTTTATACACAAGTATATGAAAAGGACAATTCATTGGTTTTAAATAATAAGTTTCATTATTTTCATCATGATTTATTGGAGGATACATATTTTCGCTGTAATGATCTAAATGACCTGATGTTTCCCATAGAATTGATTTACCTATGTGAGGAGTATTTACTAAAGAATAACCATTTTGTAGATGTGCTTTTTTACTGTATGTTTCTATTACATCTCTTAATACAGCGCCTTTGGGTTTCCATAGAAAATTACCAGAACCAAGTTCTTCACTTGAAGTAAATAAATCTAATTCGTTACCTAACTTTCTATGATCTCTTTTTTCTGCTTCATCTTGTTGAATTAAGTATTGATCTAGATCTTCTTTAGAGAACCATGATGTACCATATATTCTTTGTAGTTGAACATTAGATTCATCACCACGCCAGTAAGCTCCTGAAAGTTTCGTTAGTTTAAAATGCTTAAGTACACTTGTTGAAGGAACATGCGGTCCCATGCACAAGTCGATAAATTCATCATTTGCATACGTAGATACTATCTCTTCACCGACACCCTGATCAGATTCTGCTGATTCAATTAGTTCTAACTTTAATTTCTGATTTTTAAACATCTTTATAGCATCTTTTTTAGTTATTTCAGATCTAATGAAACTTTGTGCACTTTTAGAAATTCTTATCATCTCTTTCTCTATTTTTTCAAGTTCATTCTCTTTTATTGGTGTTTCAAACAGAAAATCATAGTAAAATCCATTTTCGATACTTGGACCTACTCCAAACTGAGCATTCGGATATAGATTTAAAACTGCTTGAGCGAGTATATGAGCAGAAGAATGCCTTAATATGTGCAGTGCGTCTAAATCCTTAGTAGTTACTATTCTTACTTTTATGTTTTCTGATATCTCAAAAGATAAATCTTGAAATTTATTATCAATTTCAACACAGATAGCGTCTTTTAGTAACATAGGGCCTATGCTTTCAGCAATCTGATAACCAGTAACAGGTGATTCATAATTTCGCACTGATCCATCAGGTAATGTAATGTCAACATTCATAATTTAATAATAATATCTAATATATGTAACTCTGAACTTCATAATTAATTAAAAATATTTTAAAATATTTCTAATAAAATGATTGTATGAAGAATAATATAAAATTCAACAAATCAGATATCTCATATAGATTCTCTAGTGTAAATGGTAAATACATTGTAGATCTTACGTACGAATTTATAAATCAATATCAATTACAAAATACATCGATAAATATTTCATCAAAAACAAACAATGCAATTAGTTCCATAGATATTAGAAAATTAAATATATACAGTTTGGACAAAACAGCACAAAAACAAATATCTAACTTGGCAGATGTAGACAATAATTATTTTATTAAAAAAACAGGTAACAAAGACTTCAACAAAATTAATGTATCTAAATTTACAAAAAATATTAATACAAGAAAAGCATCAAATCGTTATGAATTTATGTGTGAATACGCTTACGTTTACGATTTCTATATCAAATTAAATCACAATAATTATTCATTATTTTTAGCAAAAAAATTAAATTATTCCGAAAATTATATTAAAAATCTTACAAAAGAACTCTTTGAAAAAAAATACCTGCTAAAAAATACCAAGGGGGTTCCAGGGGGTGTATTTAGCAAAAAAACTTTAAAGTATTTTAACTCTCTGTAATTTCGACTGTGCTAATAACAACATCTGTTGTTGGTTTATCAGCTGAGTCAGTTTCTACAGATGCTATTTTATCTATAACATCAAAACCATCTACAACTTGACCAAAAATGGTATAGCTATAAGGAAGTGGGTAATCAACATGCATAATAAAAAATTGACTTCCATTTGTATTTGGACCTGCATTAGCCATAGCTAAAATACCTTTTTCATATGGTCTTTGATTGTTCAATTCATCATCAAATTTATATCCCGGGTATTTACCATAATCACCATGACCAGTTCCCGAAGGGTCACCACCTTGAATCATAAACCCAGAAATAACTCTATGAAAAATTACATTATCATAATATCCATCTTTTGAGAGAGATATAAAATTATTAACTGTTATTGGAGCATCATCTGTAAAAAACTCTACAGTCATGTCTCCTAAGTTTGTTTTTATAACAGCTGTATAGCTACTATCTGTATTTATTTTCATTTCGGGTTGATTAGCATAGATTTTTTCTGACATATCTTCTCCTATAGTTGTAGTTGTTGTATCAATTTGTACTTCAGCTTCTTCTGTAGTCTCTTCGGTACCCGAAGAACAAAAACTTAAAAGTAAAAATATTATAATAAATTTTTTCATTTTATCTTACTTAATCTTACTTTAGATACAGCACAAAGATTTTCTTCATTGTACATTTTACACTCCCACAATTGGTACGATCTTCCAATTTTTAGTGGTTCAGCAATACAATGTATCTCACCATCTTGAACGCTTGATAAAAAGTCAGTATTGTTATTTACACCAACAAAAGTACCATTACCTAAAAAGTTTGCTCCATAAGAACATATTGTTTCAGCTAATGTTGAATAAAGTCCTCCATGAACGAGCCCCATTGGTTGTTTGTGATGATCTTTAACTTTTATTTTGGATTTTACATAATTTTCTTTTATTTCAATCATTTCATGTCCAATATAATTATCTAAATTATCACCTTCAAAATTTGTGAATTTACTCATCGTATACTCTTCTTAATCTTGACTCCCCTTCATTGTTAATGAACCACCAGTATCCAGTTATAAATGTTACAAGTGTAATAATTATTAAAAACAAAAAATAATAGATACTATTTAGAGTTGTAAAAATATTGTACATTCCATAAATATACATAATCATTCCATAAAAGGTAATAAAAAGTGTTACAAAACTAAACCATGAAAAATCTTTTCCAAACTTAGCTACAACTATCTTTTTGTCTTGTATTGGAAAAAAATATTTGTTTTCTAATTTATGTGTTATGTAAACTTCATTGTTCAATAGAGTATTTATCTTTTTTTCTATATATTCCGAATAATTCCTTGAAAATATTAAATAATAAGCATGAAATGCAAGTATTACACTCCCAAATAACGAAATTAAAGGTAGTAAATAAAGTGTGATTTCATTATTGAACGAAATTATTAAAGAAATTAAACCTATAACAAAAAAATATCTAACATCAGTCAAGAATTGCATGTGATAGAATTTATTCATGCTTCGCATTCTCTTTAATTGATTTTCTAATAGTTTTATTTCATCCACTATTAAAGTGTATTTAGTTTATGTTTAATAAAAAATCTTTTTTAATAATTTTAATTTTTTTATTTTTAGTGACTGTTTTCAATCTTTTTAATGAAGTAACTCTTAATTACGTAGGAATTTCATTAAATCTTTATAAAGAATTTCAAATTAGTTGTGGTTCAGTAGTGGAAATTATATCAAATATGGGTAATGATACTTACCTTAATTCTCTAGGAGTTAATAGAAAAGAGTGTATCGGAAGTGCATTTGTTAAATTAATTAATTTTATTAGTACTACGCTTTTTTTAGCTTTAGCTGCTTATATAGGTTTAGCATATTTTAAAAGAATTGAGACAAGAGAAGATCTGAGTGATTTAATTATGATTTTAAAAAGACGTAACTCTAAATAGGTATAATTATTTTATGAAAATAGGTGCTTTTATACCACAAGGTTGGAGAATGGATTTAAATGGTATCAAAGTTGAAGATCAATGGAGCACTATCATTGAAACCGCGAATTTAATTGAAGATTTGAATTATGAATCAATTTGGGTATATGATCATTTCCATACAGTACCTAAACCAACTCAAGACCCTACATACGAATGTTGGACATTAATGTCTGCCCTTTCACAAACGACTTCTAAAGTACGACTCGGTCAAATGTGTACATGTAATTCGTATAGAAATCCATCATATTTGACAAAAGTTGCTTCCAACATAGATGTTATGTCTGGAGGAAGACTTGAATATGCGATTGGAGCAGGTTGGTATGATCATGAGTATAAAGCATACGGGTATGAGTATCCATCAGATGGTGAACGATTAAAAATGCTGGAAGAATCACTAATCATTTATAAACTAATGACAACAGAAGAAGAACCAAGATTTGAAGGTAATTATTACTCTATTGATGGGGCAATAAATCAACCAAAGCCTATTCAAAAACCTTACCCTCCTCTTTGGGTTTGTGGTGGTGGTGAGAAAGTTACACTAAAATTATTAGCCAAATACGGTGATTATGGCAATTGGGACGTTGATGTTGAAGGATTTATTCATAAATCCAATGTATTAAAACAACATTGCGAAAATGAAGGAAGAGATTACTCCGAAATTGGTAGAACATTGCATACTAATGTATTGATAGCAAATAGTGAAAATGAGCTTAAAACCAAAATTTCTAAATTAGCAACTTATACCAACATACCTGAAGATTATTATTACAAAAGACCCTTAATTGGTACAAAAGATAAAGTTTTTGATACTATTAATCAATTTAAAGAAGCTGGATGTTCTTATTTAATTGCTTATGTACCTGATGTTGTCTGGGGTGACACTTTAGATATATTAAGTGAATTAAACTAATACATAGTTGCTTGATCTATTTTTCCATGCTTTCTAGATAATTTAAATAAAAAAACATAACTAAAAAAACAACCAATAGAAAAAATAATTGATGTAAATAATAGACTCTCCCAGTCATAAGGATTTTCTCTAAAAACGGGGTGGATACTAAATCTTACTAATTCAATCCAGTGGATTAAGGGAAGAGATGTTGATAAATGCTGAATATATGAAGGTAGTATTTCTGGTCTAATAATTGATCCTGAGATCAAATACAGTAAACCTACTATTGCTTCTCCGACACCAATTGGAGTCCTAGGTACATTTAAAGTTATACCGGCTGTTAATAACCCTAAAAAAAATAAAATTATTAATCCGATAACCAAAGACAAAGTAAATTCATAAAATAAAATAGAATCTAGTGTTATATTTAAATTCAAAAAAATATTTGAAACGATCGTAATTGTAAAAAAACTAAATATCGCAAACGGAACACCAGAACTAGCTCTTGCAGATAAATATATAAAAAAAGGTGTTGGACTTAATATGATATTTTTTATGTTTCTCAACCATTCTCTTTCTGAAGTTATCGCCCAGTACATAAGTTCTACTTGGCTTTGCACAAGCCCCCAAGTGCTTATACCAATAATGACCCAGAGTAAATCTTCTAAATTTGATCCCCTGGAAGCCACGGAATACATTATTGACAAAATAATTGCTGAAGAAATAGGTCTAATAGTTTTAACAAAAAGAACATTAATAGGAGAAGCCCAATTCGTTTCAATACGCCATCCAATAATTAGAGAAGAGATAAATCCTCTATATAAATTTCTATGCTTTATTGCCATTTTAAAGTTAACGTCCCAGACTCTCTTGCTGATTTTTCCATATAATTTAATGTATATTTTGAAAATCTAAGCGCTATTAATGCGTAAAAAAACATTATTACAGTTTCTACTTCCCAAGATATGAGTGTTGGATAATCAGAAACTACCAAGACTTGTCTTAAACCATCTATTCCTAAAGTAAGTGGAATGAGTGAAGCAATAGCGCCAAATAGTATATTTACTGAAAATATAGGAAAAAAAGAACCAGAAAAAAGTTGAACAGGTTCATTGGCCATCTCTAAATAATATTCGAATTCTCTTCCATATTTTAAAAAAACAGATGCCAAACACATACCTATTGCATACAATGCAACAACACAAGAAATAAATATAATTAACGCCTGATACCAATTAGACCATAAAAATTGTGTGTCAAACAAAACAGAAGATATTGAAAATATTGCAACTGTGTAAGAAGTCGTAGATATACTTCCTCCAACCATCATCCCTAATAATATCCAAGATAATTTAGTGGGGCTTGATATGTAAAATTCTAAATTACCGCCATCTTTCTCCCACCTAAGTTGTAAAGCCATTGCAAAAACTACATTAAACCAAATTGCCATCATCGATCCACCAATAACTGCATAGGCTTCAAATGCTGGATCTGCATTAAAGCTTCTAAGAACATAAATGAATGCAATAATAGACAATACAGGCAACAATATTTCAAACAAAACCCATGAAGGTTCTCTTAAAACACCCCATATTCTTGGATAAGCTCTTCCATAAATTGTTCTAAGAGCAAATTTATAGTTATAACGATTCATTTAATTTTTTACCAGTTAAATTTAAAAATGCATCTTCTAATGTAGGTTCATATCTATTTACAGAAACAATCCCATTTAAATTTTTTAAACTATTAAAAATAGATTCTGAATTTTCATCTGAATCAAGTTCTATAGATACAGTATCTTTATTAATTTCTACACGTTCAAATATTTCTAAATCAGCATGAGGGATATTTTCCAAAAATTTACAAATGTATTTAACTGAAAATTCTGCTTTATTTTTTAATTCATTTGATGTTCCAGTATGCAATATTTTTCCATCATCAATTATAGAAATTTTTTCGCACATATCATCTGCTTCTTGCATGTAATGAGTAGTTAACAGAATAGTCCTTTCACCATTTCCTTCTTTTATCCATTCTTTTAAATAACGTCTTACATCTAATGCTATTTCAACATCTAATCCCAATGTTGGTTCATCCAGAAATAGTATTTCAGGATCAGTCATTAGTCCTCTTACTAGATTCATTTTTTGTCTCATTCCTGTTGAAAGTTCGTTAAGTTTTACCTCACTTGAATCTTTTAAACCTACGATTTCTAATAATTCATTAATTTTGTATTTTGCTTCATTTTTAGTTAGTCCATTAAACATTGCAAACATTGTTAATTGTTCGTAGACACTCAATAAGCCATAACCAGACATTTCTCCACCTGTAACTAGTGAAATTTTCCATCTAATTTCATTCTCTTCTTTAAATACATCATGTCCTAATACAGAAACAGAACCAGAAGTTGGCAATAACAAAGTAGTAAAGATTTTAATCAAAGTAGACTTTCCAGCACCATTAGGACCTAAAAGACCATAGAAAGAACCTCTCTCCACTTCAATATTTACATCATCAAGAGCTAATTTGTAAGGAGAGTTTCTTTTTTTGAATTCACGAACAACATTTTTTGCATCAATTGCAAACATATAAATCCTTTTGCACAAAAAAAACGGAAGCCCCCAAAAAGAGGGCTTCCCAACAGGGCTGCGTATCACACTTAATTGAAACGCACTCTTAATATACCATTTTTACTCTACAAAAGTAAAGTTAATTGTCAAAAGAAGGCAAAAAAGTGTTAGGAACTAATGAAATCCAGGGTTTTCCTTTAGGAATATACAATGTATTACCGTTTGAATCTACAATATGGAAAGGATCTAAATTCGAACCACGTTTCCATTTAGCATCCAGCATTTTCCCACCATGCATAATTATTGCTCTACCTTCACCTACAGTTTTAACAGAAGGTAATTGAAGAGGGTGTATGTAAGGTTCACACATTAAAGCTATAACCGTTGAAAACGTAATTTGTCCTGTAGAACCATTTTCATTTATCCAATAATGTGCATTACCAGATGAAGAACTTTTATATGCATCGTAATATGTTCTGGTATACGTTGTTCCATTCCATGTCCAAGTTGTTGATGTTTGAGATGAAAATTTTAATTTTAAACTACTGACATCCTTCCAAGTATTAATATTTGGATCTCCCCATGGGAATAATGGTTGAGGGTTTGTAGATTTTTTATATCCTTTAGATATCGCGGTAGATTTAAGTTTATAAGTGTCTGCATAAAGATTATGTGGTGCTTTTCGTGAAGAGATTCTAAAATAATCAGGTCTTCGGTCGGTGATAACTGGTACTCCCATATCTAATATCTCAGGTATTAAACCTCCAGTAGCACCACTGGCAACTAAAACACCGTCAAGTGGTCTAAGAACAGTTGGATCTGTTGGTCTAGCAGAGCGAATTGGTCCGTGATAGGTTGTGTCTGATTCGTAAAATATATTTATAAATCTAGTCATACCTCCTTCAACTAACACTTCGAAAACTGCGTCAGCATTTTGAGGTCCAGATTGAGGTCTAGCTCTAACATTGTTGTCATTTTTAATTCCAATAACTATGGAGTTGTTAGCACCGCTTGGCATAACCAACCCATTTACCGGTGAATTTACTCCGTCGGTATAGTTTTGTGTTTTGACTCTTCCTATAGTTACATATGTTTTTTCTTTCTCTAAAGACCAGCGATCAGCAAGATACGCATCTAATTCTTCTTGTGAATTAACTTGTGCAGTTTTACCAAATCTATAAACAAATACTGGTTTAAAACATGGGTCTGGGACCCATATTTTGTTGGAGTCAACATACCCATCTATACATTGTTTTGACGGATCATAATTTCTTAAGTCTAGAGCAGAAGATTGTACGGTAGAGCTACTTGAACTAGTTGTAGATTCATTTGAAGCAATTGTTTCTGATACATAGCTATCTTTTCCTTTTTCTAAAGCTGCAAGTGATAGAGGCCCAAGAACGCCATCTGGACTTAATCCGGATTTTGATTGAAAGTTTTTTAAAGCTCTTTTAGTGGCTGGTCCATTGATACCGTCTATATTTGATGTATATAAACCTAACTCTTTAAGCTTTAATTGAGCGTTGTAAATTTCTTGGGAATATTCTGACTCTGCTTGTGATGTATCAGAAGGTACTTTTGTTATATTTGAATTTACTTTTTTTACTATATCAGATTTATTTAAAAGTAATCTGCAAGTTTGAGGTCCTATTATTCCATCATCAACTATGTTGTTTTGAGATTGGAATTGAATTAACGCACCTTTTGAAATACTACCAAACAAACCATCAATGTTACCTTCGTAATATCCGTATGATTTAAGAACAATTTGCATCATAATATCTGACCTTACAGGATGGAAATTACTGTAATTACTACAATTATCGATGTCTGATGAAGGAGTTAATGCAAATAAAAATAGAAGCCCCGTTACCAAACTGTTCATAAGGAGATTTTAGTTACCTATTGTAATTGTGCCTTCGTTTGGCAGAATGTGCACCCATTGTGTACTTGGTGGTACTTGTATTTCATTTCCATCTAAATCACTGAGTACAAATGTTTCACTTATATCACCGCGTCTCCAAGTACCTTCAATATAAGATCCATTATTGAATACAAATGCATTTCCAACGCCCACAGTTAGCACACTTGGTAGTGTTGTTGCTGGATCGTTGTATAGAGGACCTTGAATAACAACAATAGTTTCTGTTTGTAATATATCTGAGTAATTACCATCTTGTGTAATAAAATTATGAGCAACAGCCTCCTTGTTGTCAGAATAACCATCAATAATAAACCTTGAATATCTATCGTTATCTAATTTCCAAATCACGGTTGTAAATTCAGAATACTTAATAGTTATTTTGTTAGCACCATCAGTCCAATTACTTTGATTAAGACCAAAACTGTATAATGGTTGTGGTCCAGGCTGTAAGAAAAAGAAACCTCTTTCATCTATTCTTTCTCTGACTAACTCAGTATCTGCATATAAATTATGGGGTGCATTCCTAGAAGAAATTCTAAACATAACTGGTGAGGACTGTTCTTCTAACACTGGAACTCCCAATTCACGTATAGAAGGAATTAAACCTTCTGTGGCTCCAGATACAACTAAAGTACCTCCATACGGTTTTACCATAGTTGGGTCTGTAGGTCTAGCCGAACGTATGGGGCCTAAGTATTTTGAAGTGTTATCTAAATAAAAAGCAAGAAAACGTGTCATACCTCCTTCAACAAGAATTTCATGAACAGCATCAGCTTCTTGCAAACCAGATTGAGGTCTAGCATTAATATTGTTGTCAATTTTAAATGCAATTACCCTTCTAGGTCTTTTTAACCATGTTTCCGCAGGTAATTCCTTACCAGTAAATGGTGACATTTTTTCTATATCAAAAATATATGAAATTATTGGTTCAGTAGTAGTTGTAGACTCATTAGAAGTTTTTGAAGTAGTAGTTGTAATATCACTAGCTAAAGTTGTTGTAATATCGGAAGATTCAGATTCTTCTGCGGAATTACCACATGCGACCACAGTTATTAATAAAAAAATAACAAAAACTTTCTTCATAGTTTTATATTAGTGTAGAAAAAATTAATTTAATTAAATTTATTTTTGATTTAGTAGCTTGATAATACGTTAAGTGTTTGAATATTCTATGAGCTTTTCTATTTGTTATAAACCATGGTGGATCTATTAAGGGAGATATGCGAAATTTAGAATACACAATACCTTTTTGGGGCGACTCAAAGAGAAAAGAGTTATGAACATAACCTTGTCCACTTTGGATATCATTATCTCTATTTCCTGGATAACCACCCCAAGGTAGTGATGGTATAACAAAACCAAGGGCAGACCATTCATTTATTGCGACTGTGCCATACTTCAGTTCATCAACATAATTTTTCAAAATTAGTTTATTTGTACCCTTTTTAAAATTCTTAATTAATACAGTTACTCCCAGATTGCCCCATAGTTCGTTNTTTACATAATCAATAGCTTTAACTGCAAAGTCCTCATAACTGCTAAATGAAAGTTCTTTAAAGTAAAGGGCTGTTGACCAGACTTCTTTATTCCCATACTCTTTTTCTAAATCTAAATCAGCTAGAAGGAAAGGGGTACTACAATTTAAATTATTAATCTGTTCATAGTTGTTAGTCTCAATTAATTCATTAAGATTTTCACTAGAGCCTGGATAATAAGATGTTGTATCTCCAACTTTTTTTAAGTAATATTTGATATCATTCTTTAATTTTTGAGTATGTCTCCAATCTTTTGGTAAAACGATTACTTGAGCTGCAATGCAGTTAAAACCTGAATTATTGAGTTTTCCAGTGACTATTTTTTTTGCTTGGTGTCTAATTTCTGATCTAGACCAATTGCCAGGATGTACAATAATTGGTGTGACATTACCAAGTTCTGAAGTAATTGGTTTTTTATTTATTTTTGGATATGTCTTTAAAGATCTTTCCTTATCACTTAGAACTTTACCGTAAACAATGTTTTCATATGTGTAGTTAGATCCAGTTAAGTGTATTTGTTGAAAAGCATCATGCTGAGTCAGATACTTAGATGCTTGCATGTCGCCTTGAGTAATAATCATAAATCCTCTCGTAATAAATGGCTCAAATACTTGAGTAAAAATTGGTAATAAATAATCGTTAACTGGATTAAGTTTTAAGTAAATTACAGATTTGTATGCAATCATATGAAATAGTGCATCTAGTACAGGTATAGATGAAACATTTCCAGCACCTAAGATAAGCGTAATTTTAGGAGTAATTTTATCAAACCTGTTAGCAAACCCTCTAAATTTATTGATTTGATTAAAATTTAAATTTTTAGCAAATCTAATTTCGCCCTCTAAAAAAGGAAACAATAGTTTTTCGATATTTTTTGTTGGGAATACTTTATAACTTTTATCTGTGTCATCATATTTTGATTTATCCAGATCGTCTTTATTTTGTATCGTTTCAATAAAATATTGTATTGCAAAGATACAAGCAAATGGTCCACCTATCCACTCCTCACCTTCTTTGGATTTTGATAGTATCCCTTTTTTCTCAGAAGATAAAGTAGCCCAATAATATGATATAGTTTTAATATTTTCTATAACTTGTTCAAGCATTGTTACTAATGTTGATTCGTCTAAATTTAAAAATCCAGTGGAATTGACTCTTAACTTACTTATATTTCTGTCTATATCAATCTTCGAAGGATTCATACATACATATTATTCAGTTAATTCAAGAAGTTCAAAATCTCCCCAATTAACTGTTAAATGCTTTGCAGGAATAAGCTCATTTGGCCTACCAACNGGTAGGTTTTTGGGATACTCCTCAAGAGAAACATCATCACCCTGTAATTCTTCAATAATNAATTTAAGTGTTTCAGCTAAATCATCNANGGTATCAACTGTTTGAGTTTCTGTTGGTTCAAACATTAAAGCTTCTTCAATAATCAAAGGAAAATATATAGTTGGTGAATGAAANCCTTTATCTAATAATGCCTTACCAACATCATAGGCTTTTATTTTATGTGATTTTTTAAGATCTTTTACTGTTGCAACAAATTCATGCATGCATGGTTCGTTGTATGCAAGAGGAATAATCTTGGATATTACAGAACTTAGATAACGAGCATTAAGTACAGCGTAAGATCCTAAAGTATCGAGCCCTTCCTTTCCAAGTAATTTCATGTATACAAGAGCTCGTAATGCAACTAAAAAATTACCATGGTAACCGTGCATTCTACCAATAGATGATTTTGGCGAATACCAGTCGTATCCATTCGAATTTTTTACAACAATTGGACCGGGTAAATATTCTTTTAAAAATCCTTTAACGGCAACCGGGCCTGACCCAGGACCTCCACCACCATGAGGAGTAGCAAATGTTTTATGAAGGTTCGAATGTACAATGTCAAAACCCATATCTCCAGGTCTACAAACGCCGACAATTGCATTCAAATTTGCTCCGTCGTAATAAATTAGTCCCCCATTTTCATGAATTATATTTGATATTTCCATTATGTTTTCTTCAAACAAACCACCTGTATTTGGATTAGTCAACATTAGACCAGCTGTATTTTCATTTACTAAGCTTCGTAAGTCCTCAATATTGACCATGCCTCTAATATCTGTTGAAACTTCAACAACATTAAATCCGGCCATCTTTGCAGAGGCAGGGTTTGTTCCGTGAGCTGAATCTGGCACAATAATATCTTTTTTGTTTGATAATCCATTCTCTTCAAGATATTTCTTAATAATTAACAATCCAGTTAGCTCACCTGATGCACCTGCAGGTGGCTGAAATGTGGCATTATCCATGCCAGTTATTTCTATGAGGAATTTTTCAAGTTCATGAAGTACTTCTAAGTTGCCTTGTGTGAAAGTAGCAGGAGTAGCCGGATGTGAATTTGCAAATGTATTTAATCCTGCGACATAATCTGCAAATCTTGGATTATATTTCATTGTGCACGATCCAAGAGGATAAAAACCAACATCAACAGCAAAGTTTCTATGGGCTAATCGTGAATAATGCATTACTAAATCATGTTCGGAAACTTCTGGAAGACTAGGCTTATCATTCCTTATTGCTGGATTGTTAATCTCTGTGACAGGGACATCTAATTTTGGAAACCTTGAAGCTCTTCTACCTGGTTTAGATAATTGATTTATNGTTGGTTCAGGTGCACCACCAACAAGTGGTAATGAACTAGCGTTACCTCCACTATGCATTATCCACCTCCTGTAATGAANTTACATATTTATCGATTTCAGACTTTGTCCTCTTTTCTGTAACTGCTACTAATATTTCATTATCCGAATATTTAATACCAGCTAAAAAGCCTTTATTTCCCATTTCTAAAATTACATCTTCAGCAGGTTTTGAAGTTTGAACAATAAACTCTCTAAGAGAATTGTTAGGATTTGATATATTTATATCGTGATCTAATAATTGTTGCTTCATATAGGATGCTTTCTGAATAGCTTGATAACCTATCTCATATAAACCTTGCGGACCAAGCCAAGATAAATGTATTGTTGAGCCAACTGCATTTAAAGTTTGATTAGTACATATATTAGATGAGGCTTTTTCCCTCCTTATATCCTGTTCTCTTGCTCTAAGTGTCATCACATATGTTTTAGTATGATTTGAATCTCTGGTTTCACCAATAATTCTTCCGGGAACTAATCTTGCTAATTCTTTCTTAGTTGCAAACCAACCTACTGTTGGGCCACCAAAAGAAAGTGGAGAACCCATGGACTGTCCTTCAGCAACAACAATATCGAACCCCATTGACCCAGGAGTTTTTAATATCCCCAGCAATGAAGGGTCAATATAGCAAATTGTTATTACACCTACTGCTTTAGCGTTTTTCACTATCGTAGTTAAGTCTTGTGCTGAACCTTCATAATGTGGAAGTGATACTACAAAAGCTGCATCCTCTTCTGTAAATATATAATCCTCAGGAAACATGTAGTCGATTAAATCTACATACTTAATATCAAACTTACTTCTATCAACTAAGGTATTTACAACCTCTTTTGTGTTTGGATTAAAACCATTTGAAACAACTACACCATCTCTCTTAGTTTTATTAATCGCAACTGAGATAGCTTCGGCTACTGATGTTGCACCATCATAAAGAGAAGCATTTGCTAGTTCCATATCGGTTAAATCGCAAATTAATGATTGATACTCAAATAATATTTGTAATATACCTTGAGAAATTTCAGCTTGATAAGGGGTATATGAAGTCATAAATTCAGGTCTCATTGTTAAGGTTTTAACCGTGTGGGGTAAATATACGTCGTAATGACCACCACCGGCAAAACATATAAGATTCTGAGTATTATTTGATTCAAGACTCTCAAAATGACTGATCGATTCCAACTCTGAAAGAGTTGGTGGTACATTAAGTCCATCGTTAAGTTTTAATGTTGCAGGAATATGGGTAAATAAGTCATCCAAAGAGCTAATAGAAAGCTCTTCGAACATCTTTTTTAAATCGATTTCAGAATGTGGTACAAACATTAGTTTAAAAACCTCTTATCCAACAAATTACCCTCTATTAAATTACCACGAATGTCAAACTCTAGTAAATTGTCAGGTGGATTTGTTTCGAATAATACAAATCCTATCGGATGGCCTAATATTGGTGAAATATTTCCAGATGTTACAGTCCCAGATACATTTCCGCTATTACAAACAGTACCTGTTCTGGCTATTTGCTTAGCATTCAATTTAAATCTCTTTAAATACTTATGATTTTTAGTATCTATTTGCTCATCAATGACCTTTTTACCCATGTAATCAGACTTATTAGTTAAAGTCCATTTCAAACCAGCCTCTACAGGAGAAATGTCATCAGTTAACTCAAATCCATATAATGGTAAAGAAGCTTCTAATCTTAATGTATCTCTTGAGCCGAGTCCGCATGGCATGACACCTTTGTCTTCAAGTTGTTGAATAAACTCTAATGTATCTTTTTGATTGAGCATAACTTCAACACCATCTTCGCCGGTATATCCAGTTCTCGCATAGGTGTATATAGAATTTTTAGAAGTAGAAAACTTATCAGGAATAGGCATCATCTCTTCAACAATAGAAATTGCATTTTTACCTTGTACAGCTATCAAATCTGTCTTATTCGTGAGGTCATCATATGTTATAAAGTTTGCGTCTAAATGATTTTTAATTTTTACAGTGTTACTCGCGTTGCATATAAGGATTAGATCATCTTCAAATTTCCAAAAAATGACATCATCTATTGCAGTTCCTGAATCAGATAAGAATATTGAGTAAAGTGCTTTTGTATTTTCTATATCTCTTAACTCTGAACATATCAAATAATTAATTTCTTCAATTTGTGAATAACTTAATCTGAGACGACCCATGTGGGAAACATCAAAGTATCCAGCTGATTTTCGAACGTAATTATGTTCTTTAAGTGTTCCGTCATAAGAAAAAGGCATAGACCAACCAGCAAAATCTATCATTTTTGAATCTTTGCTTAAGTGGAATTCGTATAAAGAAGTAGTTTTTAATTCAGACATTAAGAAATAAATGACTCGTACTGCTGGTAGGTCATACCTGAATCATCCATTTCTTTAATTTCGGCTTTAACCATCCAGCCATCTCCTACTGGATCATTATTTATAAGCTCAGGTTCAGTTTCCAGATTTGTGTTTACTTCTGTAATAACACAGTTCATTGGAGCATATGCTTCAGCAACTGTTTTAGTTGCTTCTACCTCGACTATTGAATCACCTTTACTAAATTCTTGTCCTACTTCTGGTAAGGTTACAAACACAATATCACCAAGTTCGCCTTGGGCGTAATCAGATATGCCGACAGTAAAATTTTCTCCATCAACTATGTACCACTCATGTGTTTCAAGATATTTAGTTTCAGACATTACTCCCCCTTATTATCTCGGTTTGACAGTTGATAGACCACCATCAACATGAATGGTCTGACCTGTGACCCATTTAGCATTTGGGCTCAATAACCAATTTATAACAGGAAGTATATCATCTGCATCTCCAATTTTCGAAATAGGATGCATATTTTTAGAGACTTCTCTTGCAGTATCACTAGATAATATCTTTTGTGACATATTTGAATCCATAATACTTGGTGCAATAACATTTACCCTTAAATTATCTTTCGCATATGTAGCTGCAGCTGATCTTGCAAATCCTTCAACACCAGCCTTAGCTGCAGAAATAGCTTCATGATTAGATAAACCTTTTGTGGCAGCTACCGAAGAAAAGAAAATAGCTGACCCATCCTTCATGCGCCTTGCAAAGCTTGCTAGGAGAAAATATGAAGAGAAAAGATTAGTTGTTATAACATCATTAAACTCTTCAAGGGAAGTTCCGTGAAGAGGTTTTATCAATATAGAACCAATACAGTTTACTAATCCTTTAATTTCAATATCTGAATCAATAACCTTTGTGAACTCTCTCGGTTCTGGAGTGTTAAAAAGATCGATAACTTCATAATC
>JGI11772J19994_1000047_pt1 | contig 23878 bp, 23 predicted proteins | sample Etolagsurwater0m_FD_19994 | JGI IMG/M metagenome (IMG submission 19994) | reverse complement strand
CGGTAATTACGGAAAGACTTGGAACTTCGGTTTCAGAGACCAAGAAGAATTGTACATCTTACAATTATCTTACAGTAATAGTTTTTCCACAGCGTTTCTAAAAATGCTACCGAATGTAGACTTAACAAAGGAAATGAAAGTTTCACCTAGTGTTAAAGAAGTAGACGGGAAAAATAGAAGTTCGTTGTTTATTAATCAAGACGGAAATGTTTTGAAACATGCTTACACTAAAGACAATCCAAATGGAATGCCAGACATGGAGCAAGTAACAGTTAAAGGCGAACTTGTTTGGGACGATACTAAAAGAATGGAGTTTCTACAAAATATGGTTGAAACTACAATTATCCCTAAGTTGGAATCTATGAAAGCAAATGAGACAGCAGAAGCCGGTATTGCACCAGAACAAGCTCCAGCACCAACAGGATTACAAGGAGAACCAGCACCTGCTGAAGAAATAAATCCAGACGACATTCCCTTTTGACCTTTCTAAAAAGGTATGATACAATTATTATATGAAAAAATGTAAAGATTGTAAAAAAGAAAAAAAGGATAATGAATTTTATGGTGTACAAGGTGAGTGCAAGGAATGTACAAAAAAAAGGGTAAAAAAAAATTACCGTATAAACAAAGAGCATTATGTAAAATATGAAGTAGAAAGAAATAAAAGACCAGAAAGGAAAAAACAAAAAATAAAGTACCAAAAGAAAAGAAGGTTGAAGCATAAAGGAAAGAATAGAGCAAACAATGCTGTCTCAAATGCTATAAGAGATGGAAAACTAAAAAGAAAACCTTGTGAAATTTGTGGAGATATAAATTCTCAAGCACACCACGATGATTATCGGAAAAAATTAAAAGTAAGATGGTTGTGTTTTAAGCACCACAGGGAACACCATAAACAAAATGTCTTTTCTAAAAACTAATTAAATAAAAGCACGCAAATGCAAAAATGTAACAAAAAACAAAACTTAATATTGGAGACAAGAAGAAAACAGTCATTGTTCGTTAGGGGGTTCGTTACATTACCTCCTACATGTTGCTCAATGGCTGTTTTCATTTTGTCTCTAATTTAAGATAAATAATTATGGAAAAAAAAGAAAACAAAGATGTATTCTTAACTTTTTTTCCAGACCATGTATACAGATACATAGACCAAACAGGTGAAGGCAGACCTCCAGTTTCATGTTCTGAGAGAAGGGACGAATTAAATATAAATGGGTATGAGAGTTATTTTACTGTCAATGGATTTAAGAATGCTCCAAATGCTCAGAAAGAAAATTGTTCTAATATTAATGCTTTCTTTGTAGATATAGACGGCCGGAAAGACTTAGAAGAATTAGAAGCAATTAAAAGCAAGTTAGACCCTACTTTTATATTGGAGACAATGAACGGTTATCATATTTATTGGTGTTTGGACGAAATAATCTACAAGGAGGAAATTACTCCGGAAGAGTGGGAAAAATCCATTACTCGTTGGGAAAAAATTGAACAAAATATAGTTACAGCTTTGAAAGCTGACCCAGTAGTAAAAGATTTAACTAGAATTTTAAGAGTACCTAAGACTTTCTACTGGAAAAAGACTGGAGACCAGTACAAAAAAGGAACTAAAGGTGTTTTCAAAATCAAAGGGATATATAAGAGAGAGGCTAATGTTTATTCTTTGGACGAAGTAGAGGAAGTTTTTCCAACAGTTACTGTAGAACAGAAACTTAATTGGGAACAAGCACCTACTAACGACAAAGCTAAGAAAATGGCAGAGGCAGAGAAGAAGAACTTCTTTGATAGAGTGAATGAGGAATATCCGATTGAGGAGAGAGATAGTTTCAAAAGACTAATCTCCGCTCACCCTGAAAGTTTACCTATACCAAATGCTAGAAACAATGCACTTCTTATTACAGCTACACTAATGCGACAAGCTGGTTGGACAAAGAAAAGAGCTTTGGAACAGATTGAGAAAGTTGGGTGGCATGGTATAGAGAAAGAACGAGGTGGAGCACAGGAGATTATGAACACTATTAATAGTGCTTTTAGTAGTGGATATACTTACTCCTATAAGAATGAGATTATTGCTCACAATATGTCTTCGGAAGAGAGTCAGAAAATACAGATTGCTTTCACTACAGTCCTTAAAAAAAGAAAAGAGCAGGACAGAGTTCGATTTTCAAACTACGAAAGAGAACTACTGGCTATGCACCCTCACCTCAGAAAGAATGAAATTGGAATAGTATTTAACTACAAGGACGGAGTGTATAAAATGATGAGTGACCAAGAAATATCCGATATGGTTCTGAGTGGACTTTATGAAGATATGCTCTGGGGCTATAGGACAAAAAAGAATGTGTCCGATAAGGTTGCTTGTCTTTTATCAATTATCCCATTACTTAAAATCTCTAATGACGGGGGCTATATAATTAATGTTAAGAATGGCTTGTTAGATATATATACTAAAGAACTAAAACCTCACACTCCAGACTTTGTGTCCTTAATACAATATCCGGTTGTTTATGACCCTAAAGCAAAATGTCCGATATGGGATAAATGTGTTAGTGAATGGATGTCCGGACCAGAACAAGAAGAAAAGACCAGACTAATAAAACAATTTAGCGGGTATATTCTATCCTCTTCTATGCTTTACGACCGAGCTTTGTTTATGATTGGAGATGGTGGAAACGGAAAGTCTACATTTATTGACACCATAGCAATGATAATTGGTAAAGACGCTACATCTCATATTGATTTAGGGGATTTGTACGGGCAATTTGGAATGCATGGATTGATTGGAAAGAGGTTGAATGTTATTGAAGAAGTCCCCGGAAATTATTACCACAGTGATAAATTAAAAAAACTAATCTCCGGAGAGCTAATAACAATTGATATTAAATACAAACCTCAATTTACATTCCGACCTCAAGCTAAGTTTGTCTTTGCTGTTAACCAAATGCCAAGAGTAGATGATGTTTCAACGGCTACAGAAAGGAGAATGAGTGTTATCCAATTCTTGAATAACTACAGAGATAATCCCAACTTCGAACTCCGCTCCAGTGTAGGACTACTGGCACAAGAGGTTTCTGGAATACTGAACTGGATGATAGAGGGGGCCTGTGATTTAGCTGAAAGTAAAAACTTCGTAATTACACAGGAACAAACTAATATCTTAAATGAATACCGAGCAGAGAACTCATCAGTGGAGGGATTCTTATCACAATGTATTGAACTTGACCCTACAGAAAGTATTGAAACTCCGGAACTATACGCTGAATACAAAAAATGGAGTTTGTCCGAGGGAGGGAGAAAACCTAAAGCTAATATAACCTTTACGAAAGAAGTAAAAGCTTACGGGGCAAAAGGAAATCGTTTTACATTTACTCCTAGAATCTTCGGAGGGAATGAAGCAAAATTTGTTGGAATAAAATTAGCACCTCAATGGATAAGAAATAGTAACGGGATTAGAAATTATGAAAATGACTTTTAATAATTAATAAAAAATAAAATGACAAGAAATAAAAGACCAAAAAGAGATTTAGCAAAAAGCATGATGAGTCAGCGAGAAATAAGTGACGGTATTGGACCATTTGAATGTCAAGCTTGGTTAAAAAGAAATGAATCTATAAAAAATAATATAAAAAAAAGATTAACAAATAAAAAATGATACCAAAATTATACGACCACCAAAAGAAAATTATAGATAAGGACCCATTGAAGTGTGGTTTGTTTCTTGGTACCGGAGCAAGTAAGACCAGAACAGCTTTGGAATTAGCTGAAGGTAAAGTTTTAGTTATCTGTCCGAAACAACAGCGAGATGATGAAACATGGCAGATTGAAAATGAAAAATGGGAGACTAAAAAGAATCTGCAAGTAATTAGCAAGGAAGATTTAAGAAAGAGCTGGGACGATTTAGAATACCACGATACGGTTATCATAGACGAATGCCACAATAATCTTGGAGTACTTCCCTCCTATGTTCAAAAGAATAAAATCCGGAAACCTAAAACCTCCCAGATATTCGAGGCCACCTACAAGTTCCTCATGAAACATTCTCCTAAAAGACTCTACCTGTCATCCGCTACTCCCGCTCCAAAACCTATGTCAGTTTGGGCTATTGGATTCCTTTTTGGACAAGACTGGGATTTTGATAAATTCCGGGATGTTTACTACACACAAATACGAATTGGATTGCGTAGAGTATGGATTCCAAAGAAAGATGAAGCAACCAAACAAAGACTAGCTGAACTAATCCAGAAGTTAGGTTATACCGGAGGATTGAATGACTTCTTTGATGTACCTGACCAGACCCATAAAGTCGTTGAAATTGACCTTAGCAAGGAGCAAAAGCAAGCCGTGACAGATATATCATTTGCGGAGGCAGACCCCCTTGTAAGGCGAGCACGGCTTCGTACGATAGAGAATGGAGTGCTATATGGTAAGAAAATCGAAGAATTGGACGGAAAAACAGATAAAATGAGCAGTGAGACTAAAATTTTCAAATCTTATAAGATAGATTACATAAAAGAAAGGGCTTTAGAGTTTCCAAAATTATTAATTTTTGCTAATTATACCGCTCAAATCACTGAAATAGAGAAAGCCCTAAAGAAAGAGGGTTACAATGTTTCCACCCTGACTGGCCAGACTAAAGATAGAACCTTTATCAGAAAGGTAAACGAGAGTCCGGAACCGCATATAATTATCGCTCAGTGTGATATTTCTTCCGGATATTCTTTATCGTCATTTCCGTGTGTAATCTATGCCAGTAAGTCTTGGAGATATGTTAGTTATGAACAGAGCGTTGGTCGAGTGCTCCGTGCTAATAAATTAAAAAAGAATTTATACATTCACTTGGTAGTCAAAGGTTGCGATTTGGATTGTCACAATTCAATTATGAGTGGGCAGGATTTCCAAGAAAAACTTACTCTAAATATATAAGTTGGGGATAAGTCAGCTTGACACCGACACCGACATAGAATATAATAGAATTATGTTAAAAAAAGAAGCAAAATGGCAGACAATATTTAATCAATATGTAAAAGAAAAAAGGTTGTATGGATTTTTTGAATTAAAACAGACCGATAAAGAAACATTTCCTTTTAGTAAAATAGAAAAAGTTCAGTGGGAAGGATTACAAGCTACAGAAAAGAGTGGAATAGTATGGAAACTATCGGATGAAATCAGTAGACCAAAACCTTGTGATTCTTTCAGTATACCACCTTTACCCTCTTACCTTATTATCAAGTTCAAGAAAGAATTTTGTTTAATAAGGTTTGAAGAGATTGTTAAATTAAGGGACAAAGGAGTTATCTCTATCAGTAGGTCGACTGCGGAGAAATTATCAGAAAAAATAATTAAAATTTAAAAATGTCAAAACAAAAAGTAAAACCATTCGCAAGGGTTAATACTCGAATAAGAGAGGACCAACAAGCTTTTGTTAAAGCAAAAGCAAAAAAAGATAATTTAACAGAGGGAGAAGTCTATAGATTGATTATAGATTTCTTCATTAAGAAAAATTAATTATGTCACCACTATTAAATAATTACGAAGAATATGCTGTAATCAAGTCTCAGATAAAAAAATTAAAAGAAAGAGAAGAGGGTCTCAAAGAAGAGATTATAGAAGAAATGGCTGAAAAAGGAGAGGATAAAGTCGATACATCAGTAGGTAAGTTCACTATTTCTAAGTTGAAAAAATGGACTTATACACCAAAAGTTGCAGAGCTAAATGAAGAGTTCAAAGCTCAAAAAGCTCATGAAGAAAGTACAGGGTTGGCTACATTTGTCGAAGAGCCTTCTCTACGATTTACTAAAGTAAGTTTATAAAAAACCATGTCACAAGGACCACATGTACATGAATGGGTTTACAATCAAGTGCAAAAAAGAGTATCTATTACTGAAGGTAAATTTACTTATACTGTAATTAGATTTTGCCCATTATGTAAACTTGTAGAAGAAATCGAATTAATAACTAAAGAAGAATAAAAAATTATGGAATCCGCAAAAACTAAAAAAGTCGTAAAAAAGAAAGTAGCAAAGAAGAAGGCTACCCCAAAACCAAAAGTAGAAATGATAAGCTACTCTATCAAAATGGTTATCCCTACTGGTGATTATGCTAACATCCAACCAGAGATTGTAGTAAAAGCAGGGAATCCGGAAGAAGCTCACGCTTACATGGCTCCTCACATGAATAAATTATGGAAGGAGTATTTCCAAATCAGTAAGAGGACGGTAAAACCTGAAGTTAAACCAAATCCTGTTAATCCTGTTCCTCCACAAGCTCCAGAAAATAAGACAGCTCCAGAACCAGTTCAAACACCAGCTATGGAGCAATCACCCGTAAGTTCAGTAGCTCTAACCAAAGCCACTCAAGCAATTGAATCATGTATGAGCATGGATGCTCTAAATTTAATCATTCAACAGATAAAAGCATCAGTTAAGTTAACAGAGGATGATAAAATAACTCTAGCTGGGCTTGTAATGTTCAAAGAAGATGAACTAAAAGAAAATGAAAAATAAACTAATCTTACCAAAGCCTCACCTATCTTGGTCCCAACTATCATGTTGGCAATCTAATCCTACCCGTTATAGAAGAGAGTATTTCGAATGCGGGAAGAAATTAGATACCAAGTATTTGAGGTTTGGGAAAGGTATTGCTGGGATGATAGAAGAAGGTAAACACAAAGAACTTCTCCCAGATTTAGTAGTTTATGATAAGCCGGAGTTCGAAATTAAAACAGATGTTCTTGGAGTTCCAATACTTTCTTATTTGGACAGTTACGATTCAATCAATAATGTCTTCCGGGAATATAAGACTGGAAAAATTCCTTGGACCAAAGCTAAAGTCATCAAGCATGGCCAATTACTCTTCTATGCAGTCGCTTTGAAGTATAGTTATGGAGAAGTCCCTGAGTATTGTGACTTAGACTGGATACAAACTAAAGATGTTAAAGAAGAACCAGTTGATTTTTGGAGAGAAGGAGAGAAGAAAATTAACATAACAGGTATAATAAAATCCTTTCATAGACCTTTCCATGAAGGGGAAATTGAAAGAATGGAGAAATTAATAGTTAAATCAGCGACTGAGATAAGTGAAGCTTATAAGTCGTTTTTAAAGGAAATATAATGAATTTTTTAAAGAAAAATATACTTAATATTATCGGAATTATAGTAGTGTTTTTAGTACTTTGGATACTTTATACAGCTTTTATTGCAATTCCAAGAGAGGAATTAGCAAATGAATTAGAAATACAGTTACAAAAAGAAAGAGCTGAGTCTTTTGCACAAATGAAAAGAGAAATTAATTACAAAGATTGTAAGAATAATGCTTATGAAGTTTACAGTTTAGATTGGGATAATGCCTGTGAAACAATGGGTAGAAAACCGGATTGTGAATTACCAGCATATAAATATACAAATATAGAAGAAAGATTTGAGAAAAAACAAGATGATTGTTTAACAATTTATAAAGCAAATTAATATGTTATTACTACCTAAAAAAACAAGAGATGAGTTAGTTATGATTCTAAAAAATCAGGTAGCTCCTGCTGAAACAGGATTTAATTTAGTTCAAATTGCTAGAGTGTTAGAGAATCTGAAAGAACAAGAAATAACAACACCATTACCAGAAACTAAAGAAAAAAAGAAATGATTAAATTACCATTCTATAGAAAAAGAACAGTAGAATTAGCTTTGGAGTTCGGAATGTTGTTATCTGAAATAGCTAAAGAAGAGAATGTAGAATTAACTCCTGAGATTACACAAAGAGCAGAGGATATTTTTATTAACGAAATAAAAATTAATGGTTTTGAAAAGACAGCAATTAATTTTACACCTCTACTTCTTGCGTGTTTAGAGAAATAATTTTACAATTAAATAAGATACTGGATATATCGAGAAGCTATCTTTGAATGGAGTCCAGCCACCCATAGTTCTTCGCAACAGAATCAATGGCAACGGTAAAAGATAGTCATACGACTATTTGGTATCATCGGTACACTAAAAAACACCCTCCTTCATAACATTTTTTTATAAAATATTATATGAATTGGGTGTTTTTTAATTTATAAACCTGAGAATCTATTATTACCTGAAGGTTTTTTACCAGACTCTTTATTTTTATAGTACTCTTGAGCTGATGGTAAGTTCCCTTTACCGAATAGTGTACCTCTAATGTAATTCATAGGAGTTTGGTCTATTTCATATTGGAAATCTCCTCGTTGAGCTCCATCTGGTGCTTTACCGTAAACAGCTCCTTCGTTAACAGCATTAAATCCTTCAACACTTCTTTTTATTTGAGCACCAGTTGGGACTACATTGGTAAATAGAGAACCGGCCACTCCAGAAACTCTTTCCATAGGGTCTAGTTTATTACCATATTTATCTTTACCAAATACTCCTTTTTGAGCTAAATCTATTATAAATTGGACAATTGGTGGGTATCCCCATCGTAAAGTTTTAAGTGAATCATCCCATCTCATTCCAAAGGCTGAGCCGATGTAAGCAAATAGGAGCATAGAGCTTAGCATATATCTAGTGAATTTTAGATATTCTTTTTCCCCTAACATTTGCCAAATAAATTCTTGTTGTTTTAATCCAAAAGTTTGGAACTGTGCAGCAGTTTTTGCAATATCACTACTCATCCCTACTGGAGTATCTAGTGGGCCAAATAAGAATTGAGTTTTAGCTGAAATAGCTTTACCATAATCAATTGCATCTTCCATTGTTGGAGAATAATCAGCTGGCATTTCTCTACCTAGAGCATTCCTAAACTCTTTTGGTTTAATTTTACCATTAAGGAATTTTGCTTTAGCCCCGTAATAAGCTGCTCCTCTGTTAACTAATTCTGACGCAGACATGTTTACAAACATAGCATTATCAAATTTCTCAGCTGCTTTTTTAACAGCACTATAAGTTCTATCCTCGATAAATGGTTGGATAAGAACACCATTTTCCTCTAATTCTTTCTTACCAAATTTTACTAAATCAATATATCCCTTAGTTGTGTAGTGTGTACCAAGTTCAGAAAAGGTGTTAACCCCCTGAGTTAAGTTTTTACCAAATGAAACAACTGAACCAGCAATTTTAGCTCTAGCTATGGTTTTACGAATAGTTCTAGTTATTGCTGCTGTTGGTCTTACCCCGAATCTAAATCCAAATAGTTCTTTTATATGGTTGTCGATTGCTGTATCCAATTCTGTTGGTCTCATATTAATAGTCCCAACATATTTATTTATGTAATTTAACTGACTAACGTCTGTAAGGTCATCAGACGCATCTTTTAATTCTGCTAATGCAGGGTCCATGTGAACTTTTCTAGTTGCACGCTTAACATAAGCATCAAGTGCGGCCCAAGTATCCTTTAAATAACCTTCTGCACCCTTTCTTTGTAGTAAAAATGGGTCATAAACACTTCCGGGAATTTTTTTATTTATTACATAAGCTAATTCTTCTGGAATTTCACCATTTTTTCCAAACGGAAAAATGTGAGTAATATACTCAGAAATTCTAGCATCTGGGTCCATACCTAATCTATCAGCCCATTGGCGTAACCAAGATTTTATTTCGTTCTTAACTTTAATTTCCTCTGGATTTAATTCTACTGTTTCACCATCTAAAGAACGGAATATTTTTTCATTACCTTCTTGAGAAACTTGTTTAGACCATGTTGTTATTTTATCTATATTTTTTGGTAGTTCTTGAACATAATTTTCATAAGCTTTAAGTAAAGATTGATATTGTGCTCTAATCCCCATCCTTTCAAATACTCTCCATGGTGTTCTAAGATAATCAATAAAACGAACCCTCTCATTTATAGGAGTTCTTTTATCACCTTCAAGAACTTTCTCTATCGGTTCTACTGTATCAATTAAATCTGGAGGTACATCTGGAAACATATCAACAGGAGATTCACCTTGGGGTTTTTGAATAGGTTGTTCAGTAACTCCGGGGAATAGACTTTTAACAGGGACTTGTTTAGTAGTAGGTTTCCCTAGCATCTCTTTCCTACGCTCCTGAAATCCTTTTTCATCTTCTGCTTCTATTTCTCCTATCATTTTCCGGACCTCGGCATTGAAGCTAGGAGGCTCTTTATTTGCAAACACTGATAGTGGAGTTGTTTTATCTCCAGCTAATATCTTTTCGTATAGTGGTTTTAGTTTATTTATAGCATTTACATTTCCACGAAATACTAATCTCTTTAGCCCATTGTAAAGGTAACGACCGACTTTTTCTAAAAGAGGCCTCATCTGTTCAGCTGGGACTTTATTTTCCATAACATACTCAGCAAAACTCTCAGCCCAAAACTCTCTACCAACATCTTTTCTTTCTGCTCTGCCGTGATAATTTGGGTTGCTTCCAGCACCTTTTTCAAATAAAGATATTCTCCCTTTCCTACCAAGTTTTCTATAAACATCTTTAACCATATCTCTTTCCTCTTGTGACAAAATCATATACCAGCCAGAGTGTCCGTATTCATGTACGAATGTTTTTGCAGCAGAAGTCATTGAATTATTTTCTGCCTCTCCCTTTCTCATTTGAAGTCTGTTGCTCCCATCAAGAATAGCCATATCTCTCATTCTCTGTTTAATCCGAAATCTTCCAAGAGCAGGTAGATTTTTAACATCTTCTAAATTTAGTTTGACTAGGTAATCATCGTTTGTATCTTCAAAAAGAGTTTTAAGAATAACCGCATCTTCTTCAAAGAGAGTTCCACTTCTAACCATCCTATCCAAAGTATCGTTTAGTTTTCTATGTCCCGGACCTTTTGGAGTTGGTGCAGTTTCTTGGTTAGTTATTGTTGAAGTTTTTTGTTTATTATTTACTACAAGAACAGGCATTTCATTTATCCCTAATTGTTTTGCTGCTATCGCTCTATTTAATCCCTCTTGAGTAAAACCATCTTTACTATAATCTAATACAGGCATATTAAAGTTTTCTCCATTGTTCATTTTCTCAGCATATTGTGTTGGATATTTTGTACCCCTAGTTTCTATAAGTTCATTAATATCTTTATTAAATCCTTCTGCTGCTCTATTTATATATTCATCTGGAGACATTGTAATAATTTCTCCAGACATTCCTTTTTCATCTCTATAATAATCCTGCAATGTTTGTCCATTTGAAGCCTTATCTGTTGTATTTAAAAGGTTGTCATAATTAGTCATCCCGGTAGTATCTGTTTTAAATCCTTTAAAACTTCCATCCTGTGACTGCATTGCTTTATTAGCTATACCAATAGCTGCTCCCGGAATTGCGAATGAAACAAGTTCTACAGCCAATTGTTCTTTGCTAGGCATTTTAAAACCATCTTCACTAAGTCCTACCTGTGTAAGGGCTCCTCTCATAAGTTCCCCAATTCGTTCTTCTCCCATTTCAGCAAGAACTCCATTCCATCCAGCTGAGTTTACTAAACTCATAAACTTGCTTGAAGTTAGTGATGGATTTTTTTTAACAAGAGCTTTAAAAACAGCCAGTTTCATTAGTCTACTTTTAACTGGAGCAAGAGCTTCGTTGAAAATACCTCCTGATTTTTCAGAAACAACTTCCACCCATTGATTGCTTAAAGCTTTAGTTGCGGCTAACCAGACATCATCTCCGGGTTCTGATATAAAAGATGAAAAAGTATTGGCTTCACCGGGTTGATATTGGTACTCAGGGGTCATGTTCTGGATAGTTTCAGCCGTTATTTCTAGGAATCTAGCTGGTATAGTTTGTGCAGTTGCACCAGCAACATTACCTACTGACCTTGTAAGAACACTCTCGATAGCCTTTCTCTTTGCTGATTTTTCAGCTGCTGTTTCAAGTCCCTTTGTTACAAGTTTTTGCGTCCCTCCTTTTACACTAGAGAAAATACCTCCAGTCGCTGCTAATTCACCAGCGAATGCTGGAAGTTCTACAAGAACATTCAGTACTTTTGCACCAAAAGTCTTATCCTGCTCACTTTTTGCCTTAAATTGTGCCAAAATATTGTCATCTACAGGTGTATTAGTACCTGATTCTAGTCTTTTTGCAGCTTGATATAGTGCATAAGAGTCCTTTATTGATGGTACAGCACCAAAAAATGGAACATATTTTATACCGGGAGTTTCTTTTATAACACCACCAGCTGTTTGAGTTGGAAGTTTCCCTGTCTCTGGGTCTATTCGTTGTTGTAATCTACCTAAATCTTCTCTAGCAAACTTGTTTTCGTATGAAGAAGTAATATTATCCCTTGTTTGTTTCTGTTGTTCGGTATCATTTAGTCCAAAGAAATCTTCTGCTTTTCTAGGAAGAACAAATTTAGCAGCTTTTGTTAAGAAGCCATCATCTTTTACTGGGGTCTCAGTAGTTCCACTTCCTTGAGAAATATAAGAAACTGGAAGTCCAAATTGATTAAGTTCTCTTGTATTAGAAACAGCACCATTCTGAGATGGTACTTGTTCTTCTAACCCTTTAAATCTATTCGTAGTGGTACTTGTTGATAAACGGTCATCTAAATTTTTGAACCTATTTATAGTAGACATTATTTTAATTCCCTGTTATTGCTCCCCAAAGTCTTTTAAAGTATCCTTCTTTTTCTTTTTCTTCTAATGGTAATTGGTCAAGATAATAATGTTTAACATCATTTGACAAACCACTACTTTCGATTTCATCGGCTGCTTCTTTAACTGACATTTTACCATCTTCAACTTGTTTTATTAAATTATCCCAAACGATAAAACTGTCATAAGACTTTCCAGTAACTGGGTCTACCTCTTTCGGTGGATTAATAAAGAAGTTTTTAAGGTCATTACTTAATTGTTCAAAAGCTCCATCAGGTCCTACTGTTAATCTTGCGTTTGTTGCTCCATTATTTAATTGACTTTGTGTAAATAAGTCACTTTTAGTATCATTTTCAGTATCAATCTTAGAACCAGTAGTTGCTCTCCATTGTCGGATACTTTCATTGGTTGCGAAAATTCTATCCTCTCTGTCAGCATCTCTTTGGGCTTCTTCCTCTCTAGTTTTTAATCTTGAGAATACATCATTCAAAGCTGGGTCGTAGATACCAGCGTAAGCTTTTTCAATAGCGGCCAATTCCTGTGGACTGTAAGCTATACCGGAATCTTTACCTACTTTGTAAGGGTCTGTAGTTCCTGTTGCAATATCATTCCGAGTATTATTCATATTAGTTGCACGAGTATTTAGAGCCTCTGTTGATTCGTCTGGGTTAGCTAGAGCATCACCAGCGTATTGTGTAACATCACCAGTTCCTTTACTTGCAGGAATTTTTAGAGCCACACTATTAGCATATTCTTCCGGTGTGTAATATTTTCCTGTAGCTGGATTCATATACTTTGATTTTTTAGGTGGGGCTGTTTGTTCCTGCTGACCGAAAAGAGTTGGTGGAGTAGATGTTTGAGTAGCCATTGATGGAGGACTAAATAACTGAGAACCGGGAGTAGTACTAGGAATACTATAAGAACCACCACCATTAGGAAGTTCCCTTGTTTGTGTTTTACTGTAGAACGGATTGTTCTTATCGATTAGATTGTAGAATGGATTTGATGGATTCATAATATTAATATTGATTACCTGCTCCTGTTGCTAATAATTTATTGCCTTTATTCCATAACAATCCAGCCGCTCTTTGATTTGCAACAGCTTTCTTTTGCGTATTTACAGTTCCTTGATAGTTGTATTTGTTTGGATTATAGACACTTGATAATGCGTTTGAACTAACTCCACCTCTTGCTACATTAGGATTGTAAGAATTTCCTCCCAAGTTATAGTACTGAGATAACCCATTAGCTGCTTCGTTTCCGTATTTATATTGATAGTCTCTAGCTGTGTTTCCAATATCTCTACTAAGAGAATCTAATTTTGAAGCTTGGTCTTGTTCATAAGCTCGAGCTAGATTTTTTTCTCTTTGAACTCTTCCCCCTGAGAATAATACCCCTTGATTAGCTGCTGACTGGTCAGATTTTGTCTTGTCGCTTTCGAATTGCTGTCCTGAGTTTAGTAAGTAATCCTGATAATTGGCTTTTTTTTCGGCTAAAGCAGACTCTGCATCAGCTGTTTCCTTCGATTTTAGGGCATCGTAATACAACTTATTGTCATCTTCAGCCTGTTTTAGGGCTGTTTGTTGCTCTTCTAAGCTAAAAGGTTGTCCAAATTGGTTAACTAAACCACTTAAATCACCAGTTTCAGCTGCATAAGCTAAATCTTCTGCTGTGTTTCCTTTCGCTATAGAAGCTTGAATGATAGGGTTCGCTTCCAAAGCAGCTGTATACTCTTCTTCTGAATATGGTTCGTCACTACCACCTCCCATCGTTGCATTACCTCCATTCCAATTAGGATTAGGTTGCCCTGTTTGAGTATTGAATTGATTCATAGGGTCATCAGGTGCTCTTCCATAAGCGTATGGAGTTGGTTGTGCGGGTACGGCTGGTTGTGCAGGTTCTGCAACATTCGAAGCTCCGGCCATAGGATTACCAGAAGCAGCTGCAATAGACCTTGGTCCCCAATACCCCGGGCCAGAAGTATTATCTACACCATTTATATCTTGCCAGTATTTTACTGCTTGAGTAGTTGCTGGACCATAAATTCCCGGACCAGTATTTATTTGTGCTTGTGTTAGAAGACCCTCTGACAACAAAAACTGCTGAAGTTTTTCGACTTCTGGTCCTCTTTGTCCGGGTTGTAAATTTGTTGTTGGGTACATATTATTAATTAAATTATATTGTTAATATTTTGTTTATGCAAACTCCTATACGAAAGCAAGTTGTTTCCAACTTGAACCATCATGACCGTAAAAGTAACCAGTTAATGAATTATAATAAATTCCACCAGCTGCTCCACCGGGAGCTGATGTTTCAGAACTCATATATATTGCTTTCGGGTCATCTATATAAGCTCCTGAACTAAATAATAGAACATCACTTGCTCCAAGTGTTATTCCACCATTTGCTGTAATAAGTCCACTAAATGTGTTTGTACTTGTAAATGTATTAGAACTTCCCTTCACAGCATATCCAGCACTCGCATGATTTCCCCATCCGTAAGCTGTATTCCAGTTAGATGAATTATTTGTTATTGAAGAACCCCAACCTGAACCAGTCGAAAGAGCTATTCCTGCACTTGGATAACTTGCTGAAGGCCAAGATGTTCTGGTAGTTCCATTCAAATTTATTGATGGAGTATTAATATTTCCATCATTATCTACAGAAAAATTAACAGCACCCCCTGTACTGTATAACCATAATTCACCACTAGAACGAACCGATAATGAAGCTGATTGCCCATTTCCAATAGCATCAATAAAGGTAGCAATTCCAGTTCCACCAAATCCTCCAGACCAAATTTCTGTACCATAAGAATAAGTAGCATCTGTTGAGCCAGTTAAAGCAATTCCACCACCAATACGAACCTGACTTTGAGTAGAGTCAGTACTTGACCCATCTAAAAGAATTGTATTTGTATTTGAAGAGTTATAAAATCTAATATCATCATTAGCCCCTGTTATAACGACACGGTGTCCTGTTCCATCATCAGTTTGAATAGTTCCCCCAGTAATAGTAAGCCCTGTTAAAGACCCAGCTGTAACTGCTCCTAAAACTGTAATTGAAAGAGCATTAATATATCCGGTATCAACTGTATCTCCAATAATAGTAGTAACTCCAGCAGAGTCTTCAGCTGTTCCTATACCAACATTAGTTCCAACCACTAATTGTCCTGCTGTGATTTTAGAAGCATCAATTGTATTCGCTAGAATGTTATCACCAACAATCTGAGTAGCTTCGTTAAGATTAAAGGTAGCAGAGACAGCTGCATCTTCAGCTACAGCAATAAGAACCTTACCTAAACCAACAGCATCAGATGGTGTTATAGAATGTTTGTAGGTGGTAGTAGGATTGACTGGGTCTAATAATGATAAATAAATATAAGTTTTCTGAGTCATTGCTCCAGTAGTACCGGCAGAAATAGTATAGGTGGTTCCGTCAGCAGAAATAAAATCCCCACCATCCCAAACAACAGTGTCAGCGGAATCAGAAGTGAAAACACAAGTTTGTGTCCATCCCCAATTAGAAACATCCAAAACAGTTGTCGGATAAGTACCCGGCTCCAACTGAGCTCCATTGATTAGAACATTGCTAGTATTTATATCTTGAGCAGCCCCTCCAGAAGCTAATGGTACAGGAGTATCAGGGGTTGAATCAGCAGCCAAAAACTCAGAACTTTTAGTCTCCATGTCCTGAGATGTATCTTTATATAAAAATCTATTTAAAAATAATTCGCTTAAACGCATGTTTTTAGTTTTTATCTAACCCTTTATTTTGAATTGAAAGTAATTCTATACTTTCAAATACTATTGGTTCACCGTTTGAATATCCTTTTATTCGAAGTCGTGATTCATTAAAATCATCAGTAGTTACATTTGGGAATAGTGAAACAAAATCTTCTCCGATTGTATCGATGTCCTTCCATTTATTTACTCCCATAGAATCAGTTTGGTATTGAACGTCAGTACCTCCTCCATTATCAACCATGAATGCTAAACCACTGATACCCTTTGAATGAGAATCCATTTCTGTATATGAACGCCATCTGTCTATTATGTCGAAATAAATATCCTCTCCGAAATCTGTATAACCAGAATCTAATTTACCAACAAGTCCGTCAGCTGTTCCTACCACCTGTTCAATAGTTGTACCGTTATCGTAACTAATCAAAGCTGTTATATCGTTATCATCAAAATCATAGATAGTCCAAACTTGAGTAGAGATTGTATATCTCATCTGGCAATTCTTGTAGGTTACACCTTCAACAGTTACCTCTCCAACTGACCATTTAATTGCATCGTAACCATCGTAAATACCTACAACATTCTCATAGGAAGCTCGTGGGATTGCTTTAACAAAGTCGATTACTCGCCTTGAGATTTCAGTTGGTTGACCATCGTATGTGAATTTGTAGAACCCGGAAGAGTGATGGAAATAGATACCGTCTTTTCCTTGAACTATAGATTCCTGAGAATATGTTCCAACATTGTAGGCTGGGTATGGGTCAACATTTTCTGTCCCGTAGACACGATAGATATGATTCTGTTTGAAAAGTAATAGAGCTTTCGGAACTCGGAATAACCCTGTCATAGACTCTCCGTTCTGAGGTGAAAACTTCGCAATGAAATTCGTAGTAATATCAAAAGTTAATGGTGTATCGTAACTTATCCCATCTGTAGATTGAACAATATCTGTGTAGTAAAGAATATCCTTAGAAGCATCTCCCACCCAAACACGGCCATCGAATCCAGCTTGAATAAAATCAGCTTTAGGGAATGTAGCGGGGACATCAGTTGTATCAAAAGCTCCACCTGCTGAAGTTTTAGGTACATCTCCTGCATTACCGTTAACCATCCAAGTTCTATTTAGGAACTGACTGAATCTAGCTTTAGCAGAACCAGTTAAACCAGAACGGACTTCTGACCATGTCCCTGTAGCAGAACTTAAAGACTGAATAGTATCGTCTACTTGAGCAAATAAATATTTAGTTGCACTCGATTGAGAATTTAGAGAACCAAAAGCATTTACACTACCATCTAATGTTGAAGCATAAGTTGCTACTCCGGGCCTAGTAGTCATAGCACCAATCCTGTCGAAGTTAACATTCACAGATAATTGAACAGAGTTCTCTGGACAGATATTGTCATTCAACTGAGCAGAACGGATTATTCCTTCTGTTGGTGATGGTATTTTTATATTTTTTATGGTTTCTGACATATTTTTATTTATTAGGTTTAACTTTCCTATCCCCCTCCCCATCCGCAAAAATAGGAAGGGGGTAGAAAAACTAAGTTCTAGTAACTAATACATTGATAACCGTATCACTTGATGGGTCACCAGAGAATGTCACATCAACAGAACCAGCATTGGTTACTGCTGAAAGAACTGAAACGTTGTTCGTTCCATTATCAACTAATTGAACGAATACTCGGTCAGTTCCAAGTACGTTAGCGTAATCACCAGCTGACAAGTTTTCAACTGAACTACCTCCTGCTGTAGTAGTAATTGCGTCAACGATAATTCCACTAGGACCTGTGTAACCTGTTGCACCAGTGTAGCCAGTGTAGCCAGTTACTGCTGAGTCAGCACCGGATGGACCAGTGTAACCAGTAGGACCAGTGTAACCTGTTGGACCTGTTGGACCTGTTACAGTTGAAGCTGCACCATCATCACCAGTGTAACCTGTTGGACCAGTGTAACCTGTAGCTCCATCTGCTCCATCTGCTCCAGTATCACCAGTGTCACCGGTTGTTCCTATAGGACCGACTGGACCAGTGTAACCTGTTGGACCATAACCTGTGTAGCCTGTGTATCCAGTATACCCAGTATCACCGGTTGGACCTGTATAACCAGTTGCACCTGTTGCACCTGTTGCGGATGTAGCTCCGACTGGACCTGTATAACCTGTAGGACCAGTTGCACCAGCTCCAGTGTAACCTGTGTAGCCAGTTGCTCCTGTTGTTCCAGCTCCAGTGTAACCTGTGTAGCCGGTTGGACCTGTGTAGCCAGTTGCACCAGCTGCTCCAGAACCAATAGCTGTCCAAGATGGGTTAGCAACAGTACCTGTCATTTGATAAACGGCAGAGCCATCTAAATCTTGCAAAATACATTCCAATGCGAAAATATTTGCATAATCTGTCCCTGCGTATGGTGTACCACCTGTGATTGTCCCGAAGGTAATCAATTGGTACGAACTTGTATTACTTGGTTGTTCCTGTTGTTGAATATCAACTAACGGAATCAACGGATTTTGACCTAATGCCATAATAATTTTTAATTTAATTAATTTGTAATAACAGTACCTTGCCCTGTGTAAAGATTATCAAACAAAGCTTGAACTAATGATTCGAACTTCTTTAAGTCTGGGTCGTTACTCTCTAATGAAATATCCTTTCGGTATTTAATAGCGTAACGCAAGTACCATTTGTAAATCTCTCTGTAGTGCTCTGAAAGCTCTTGATAGAGATTTTCAACTTTATCAATTTTCTTGTAGTAATCAATGTAGAGATTTTTTCCCTGCATTGAATCTGGAATGATTCTATCGAAAAACAATTTTCCGTCATAAACTGTGTAACAGACCGGCTGAGAAATTGTCGGTCTCGACCAGACCCTCGTTCCAGATGGAATTACCCTTGTTATTCCAGTTACTCCAAGTAACTGATTCGTTGTTAAGTCTATACTCGTGTATGCAATTTGTTCTATATCTTCGTCATAATCTGTTGTAGCAATATAAGCTACTCCTGAATCTGAATCCGGAAAATCTCCTACACTATTTAATGTTATACTCACTGCACCTATAGCTGCCTCGGCTGTTGTAGTTCCTCCTTGAACTGAAGCCCCTACATTATTCCAATCTTTCTTATCTACATACCTTAAATTATAAGGTGCCATTATATTGTCTACCAAGAATCTAGCGGCTAAAACAGAACGGTCAGTCTCACTGAAATCAATATCGTCAGGTAGGTCTACAGAATTAGTTCCTGCTAAAACTTGAATAGGATACTCGAACTCCTGTTGCCAAGCGTGACGAATACCATATAGTTTAGCTTGAGTAAATTTCCTAGCGTCATCAATTGCTGATAAACAGAAATCAACTGTAATCTTAGGGTCATCTTCTGATACTCCCATAGCTTTTAGAACTGGAAAAATAACATTCGCTACAGAATTAGTTGGATAACCTGAAACACTTATTGGAGTAGACGCATCAGATGTTAAACCTGTAAGTGAATTTTTCCACTGAATTTTGTAGTAGTCCGTTGAAAGACCTGTTGTATCGTAAATAACTGTTTCCTGTTGTGTTGTAAAAAATGTTTGGGTAGCCAATACAGAGTAAACTCCGTCTACTGTGGCACATTTTGAAACAACTATTTGGTCGTACTTCAATTCACTAACTAAATCACCTCGACTATGAGCCATCAAAGTAGCCAAAGTCACGAACGATGATGTTGTATTAGAAGTAGAGGTTACGATTTCAGCATTCTCAGCTCCTATAGATGAAAGTAATAGCAAGATGGAACCATCTGTAAAATCTGTTGTATTTTCAACAGGTACAGCTAGAACCCCCGCAGCAATATTACTACTCATATAAGTAGAAGCTTTGATGTCCAATTGATTTGGGACTTCAATCGTGTTCCCTATATTGTGTTTTATATTTATTTGGGGATACATCTTGTTTTTTAATTAATTACTAATACCTATACTATAATTTTATACTCTATATTTTATTTAATCAATTTTCTTGCTTTTACAGAGTTGTTAACTGCCTTAGAAATTTCACCTAAAATCAATCCTAATATACCGATTGATGCTGGGCTAAGATATGGTGAAAGAATATTAATATTATCTAATATCCCGCCAATAAGTGCGGCTAATACTAACATTCCTAATCTCCAGTAAAATGATTTGAACCTATTACTTAACAAAACTGCTTTTATTTTATTTAACATATTTTTTTTTAATTAAAACTAATAAGGTTAACTTTATATTTCCAGTTATCTATAACCGGGTCTACACCATCTTCTATTTTAACCATCTTATCTGTCTGACTTTCTAACAGGTAGCAGTCTAATTTATTATCTATAATAATAACCGCTCGATGGTACCCAATATGTTCGTTAGTTTCTGGATTAAGTAACTCTACAGTAAATCTACCTGCTGTATTTAATTCATAAATATCAGCACAGTAAGCACAAAAAGAACTTGCGAAGTTATCACAGTCAAAAGTATCAGCTACATATTTTCTTTTGTTAGTCCAATCATTAGCTATAATAGTTTTCCAAGTATCTATATCTGTAGCATGGAACTTCTCATCGGCAAGAACTGGCATTAACCCAGTGAAATGTTGTACATTTTTTATCATTTCAACTTGAGATAAAATCCTTTTATCAAAGGGAGTTGCTTGATTCAAAAACCACTTACCTTTATTTATAAGTTGTGAACCTAAACTTCTATATAAGTTAAACTTTTTTGATGTTTCTGCGTCCATATTATATTTCTAATAACTTCTTAGCTAATAATGCTCGGTCCTCATCTACATGAGACCATCCTAATTTGTAAGTTTCGTCCATCTCTGAACCTTGAGCGAAATGGTGATGTTGTACTACGGCTTTTTGCGACCTAACAAACACTCCTAATTTTCTCATTTTTGCTAGAAGCAAATTATCAACTCCAACATGATGGAAATCAGTGTCAAAAACTTCACCTATCTTTTCGATAATGTCCTTGCGAATCATGAAATGTTCGTTGATGTTCCCTTCATCTGGATAGACAGTACCTGTATTGAAGGCCACATAACCTTTTTCACCTTCGTATAAAGCTTGTAAAATTGAATTAGGTGTAAATTCTGTATCGTTGGAAGCGAAGACGACCCAATCACCTGTTGATTCTTCGACTCCTTGTTTTACTAACTTGGGAACTCCAGTTCTGTTCTCAAAACTATCCTCTTTAACAATAATTTCTACTTTATCTTTAGGGTAATTAAGCTTATCAATTGAGTCTAAACAGCGTTTTAGGCCTTCTTCTCTTCCTAAGGTTGGAATAACAAAGCTTATTTTAGGTAAAACAGATGTTTTCTTCCTAATAACTCCTCCAAAACTCCATCCTTCCATAACTGTAACTAATTCACTTAACTCGAATCCGGGCATTTTTTCTATAATCTTTGCTAAAGCGTCACGAGTAAATGCGTGTTTATGGCAACCACCGCTAAGCATTGGATTCATAGTATCAACTACTTCATCGTCTGGTAGGATAAATATAATTCTACCTTCTTCTTTTAGAATCCTCTGCCATTCAAATAATGTTTTTTCAGTATCTCCCATGTGTTCTATGATGTGACTGGCTAGAATAACATCAACTGAATTACTTTCAATTGTAGGTAAGTCATCAACACTGGCTACTACATCTACTCCTTCTTTTTGTTCAATATCAACTCCAATAGCTCTGTCTAATGTTTTGAAAGTTGAACAACCTAAGTCATAAATAACTTTATCGTTATCAGTAATTCTTTCTAATTTGAATAGTCTCTCTGGATGAGTTTCTTGAGGTATACTGAACTTCTCATCTAATTCCTCTTGAGAATATCTTTTCATATATAATCTTCTAAGAGTTTCTTTGTCGGCCTGTTCTGTTCGTGTTGCTCCCACAAAGATTGGGTCAAAAGCACTTCCAGCATCAATACAGGTAATGTTGGGATTTTGTTTTAGTGTTCTAGCAATTAAATACTTAGCTGGCATTCCACAACTGAAAATAAATATATCATTATCTTCAGGTCTTAAATCTGAACCTGTAATATATTCGAAAGCATTTACTAATGGAACTTCAACATGTTTAGCTCCTAGTAATTCACAAACTCCTTTTAATCTCTCTGGTCCGATAAAGAATTTCCTGCGTGGTGATTCTTGAACTGTCACCCAGAAGTTTCGAACTTTCTCTAAGTCATTATCTTTTCTATGAAGTAAGATGTTGTAATTTTTTTGGTCATCCCATTCTACAATATCAGCTTTATCTTTTAGAAATTCAAAAGATTCTTTTAATGCTTTACCAAGTTCTTCAGAGTACGGATGGTTATCACAGTTTGCTCCTGTCTCTCCGTTCATACATGCTAACTCACCATCACCTCTTTTTACGAAAGTGAAGTTTTCATTATTCTTTATTTTTTTAAGATACTCATCTGACTTGAAACTCTGGTCTACTCCATAAAACTGTCCATCTTTAATATAACGAGGATGGTTTGGTTTCCAAGCTAAAGCTTTCATGTAATGTTCCTTACTTTTTTCTTTATTACCGGTCCACCAATATGAAATGTAAAGTAATTCATGAGGTACATTCTCATAGTAAGGTTGGTGATTGGAATAGAATGGTAACTGAGTAATTGAGAGTGCAGCTTCTGCATAAGCTATAACTTGTGGGTGCATATTCTTTTGGAAATAATACTCTGCCAACCTCATAAGTGGTTCTCTGCGAGCTTCTTTCTCAACTGACTTAACATACCACTTTAGCATTTCATCGTAATCTTTAAGTGCTTTATAGCAATCTCCAATGTACATCATCGATTGAGCTGCTTCGGTACCCCATCGTCCCATTGAAATATGATTTAAAAATTCTTTAATGGCTGATTTATGTCGTCCTAAATAGAACATCTCCCGAGCAAAATAGTGGGAGTTCCTGTCGTTATCTGGATTATTATAACAATCTATTGCTAGACCTTTTAAGTAACCGGAACGATTAGTTTTTTCATTCTGGTAATGTTCTAACTTAATAATATCTTCTCCGAGATACATTTTATTAGCTTGTCCTTTTAAAACTTCGTGGATAATACCTACCCACTTTAATTTTTTTCTATTATAAAACTTACAGTGTCGGAACTTAATAACTGGATTATTATTTTCATCATGTGAAAATACAAACTCATATTCTAATTGTTCTACACCGTTAGAAATAACTTCGTCTAATTTATCTATATCAAATTTTGTATATATCTCGTCACAGTCTGGTGTGGCAATCATATCATTCTCTGGAAAATCAGCAATGTAATTTCTTGCTGAAGCGTAATCAAAAAGAGACTCACCAGCATTCACTACTGGAGCCTCGCCGTCTACTATAAACTTCTCGTTTATTTTTTTAGCTAATTCTTCGTCAACGTTTATTCTAAACTTGTCACCTACTGCTTCTACCTTGCACCCTAACTCTTTAGCTACTTCGATTGTATTATCTGTGGACCCTGTGTCCAATACCCAAATCTCCCCACCTCGGTCCTGATATTCTTTCAAAGACCCTATCATTCTAGGCAAGGTTAATGCTTCATTTTTTGCGATAAGTGCAACACTAAATTTTGGTTTATTCATTATTTTTGCGGATTAATTTTTAATCTGAATCTTTTAA
>JGI11772J19994_1000044_pt1 | contig 24718 bp, 39 predicted proteins | sample Etolagsurwater0m_FD_19994 | JGI IMG/M metagenome (IMG submission 19994) | reverse complement strand
AAAAGTAAAGGCGGTAAAAGCAAAGGCTTTGTTTCTCAAGGTGTACACCGTAACGTGAGCAAATCGACTCTTCGTGCTGTACGAGCTTCAAAGTCCGAAGCAGAAAAAATGCTTGATAAGCAAAAAGCTTGGCTCAAAGGGCAGAATCCTTGGGTTACGATCGACAATCCAAACAAAGAAGAAACCAACAAACGTCGCATTCGTGTTCGTATGAACGACCTGATGAAAGGTTCCGCTAAGGAACGTGAAAAACATATGTTCAAAATGAAGTGAGAAATATCATGGAAAAAGTAGTACTCAGCAAAAAAGATGTTGATAGCATTAAGAAGCAACTTCACGAAAAGGTCTGTAAAGTAGTTTTCACGAAGGTGAATGGAGAGACTCGCGTTATGCACTGTACTCTCAATCCCGATATGCTACCGCAAGAAGAAAACGAATCAACTAGAACGAAAAAAGAAAACGATAACGTACAAGCAGTGTACGATGTAGAAGCAAAGGGTTGGCGGTCTTTTCGATGGGACTCATTGACTAGCTTTTCTACGGAGTTCAACGCATGAGTTGCATCTATAAAGGTAAAGTTGTAAATAGTGAATTGTCAAAGAATGCTCGCGGTGGCACAGAAATGATGCGACAGCGAGCACTTGATAACGTGGATAAGCAATCACTTGAAAAAGTAGCAATTCATCTATCGAGGCCTCGTGAACTATACGACGACGTAAAGAACATCTTGTGGTGCCATGACCTTGCAGGCGATCCAGAAAACAAAATTCTGCGTGATGAAGGTTGGGCTAAGTTTGATCACTTTGTATTCGTGAGCCAGTGGCAACGAGATACATACGTAATGGCTTATGGTATTCCATATTCGAAGTGTACTGTGATTCCCAACGCTATCGAACACGAATATGCTCCGAAGCAAAAAGATATGGAGACAATTAGATTCATTTATCATACAACTCCTCATCGTGGTCTTGAACTTGTTTATCCAATCTTTGATGTACTCTCGAAGGAATTTGATAACATTCATCTTGACGTGTATTCGTCCTTTGAGATTTACGGTTGGAAGCAAAGAGATAAACCGTACGAGAAACTATTTGAAAACATCAAATCGCATCCTTCTATGACTTATCACGGGAGCGTATCAAACGAAAAAGTGCTGAAAGCTCTCGAAAAGAGTCACATCTTTATGTATCCTTGCATCTGGCAAGAAACGTCCTGTATTGCTCTCATTGAAGCAATTCGTAACGGTCTAATCTGTATCCATCCAAACTACGGTGCTCTCTTAGAAACATCAGATGGAGCTACACTCGTATATGACTATACTGAAAACGCACAAGAGCACGCAAATATCTGCTACACACTTACAAAAAATGTTTTGAATGTGATAACTCAGGATCCAAACTTTTTTGCGAATTACACTCAGTCTGATAGATATGCGCTTCCTCGTAGCGGTATAAATAACTTTACACAAAGTTGGAATGGCGTATTGAGAAAACTAAATGACTGAGAATAATGTAATTACATTTCCCAAAATGAAGCTTGATTCTCCTCCGCAGTCTCCGGAAGAATTAGCTCAAAAGCTTGCAGAGTATAAGACTAGTTTTGCTGATGATATTTCAGAGTTCTTGTGGAATCATGTATTGACTGAGATGGTCCGAGCCGGTTGTCGATTTGATGCGGAAGCAGAAGAATACTACCCTTCGATCATTCTTCTTTTAGAAGCGATTCGTTCTCTTTATCTTCATGCTCAAGGTATAGAGCATCCATTACAGGAATTCGCAGCGGAATTTATTGACCTCGATGATGAAGAATCGGTTGACAAATCAGAAGAAGAATGATACTATATCTATATAAAATAATTATGGAAACCTGAAATGCTACTCATAGACTATAACCAAGTCATGCTCGCTTCTCTGTTTGCTAGCATTGGCAACCACCACAACATTGACGTAGATGAAAATCTGATTCGTCACATGTTTCTCAACTCTCTTCGTTCAAATCGAAAAAAGTTCACTGAACAGTTTGGCGAAGTCGTAATCTGCGCTGATGGTATCAACAGCTGGCGCAAAGAAGTTTATCCCTATTACAAAGCAAACCGTAAAAAGTCTCGTGACGAGTCTGAACTCGATTGGAATGAACTTTTCCGAATTATCAACACAATTCGCGATGAACTGAAAGAATTCTTTCCTTACAAAGTTATTCACCTCGATCGCTGTGAAGCAGATGATGTCATTGGTACTATTGTTCACGTGTTTGGAACAGAACTCAATATTGGCGCCGAACAGATGTTGATCTTGTCTGGTGACAAAGACTACATCCAACTTCACAAATACGCAAATGTTCAACAGTTCGATCCGGTTCGTAAGAAGTGGGTCAAGAATGCAAATCCAGAAAAGTACCTCGTCGAACACGTACTTCGAGGTGATGTTGGTGACGGTGTACCAAATATTCTTTCACCCGACAACTGCCTTGCGGTAGGCCAGCGTCAAAAGCCAATGACGAGCAAGCGCCTTGAAATGTACTCGAAGGGTACGAATGAAATGGATGAAGAAACACTTCGTCGCTATCATCGTAATCGCACAGTCATTGATCTAGGTGAAATCCCCGAAAAATACAAGACACAAATTCTCGAAGAGTTCAACAAAGAAAAGGAAGTTGGTCGTGGTCAACTGATGAACTTCTTTATGAAAAAGAAACTCAAAAACCTCCTTACAGATATACAGGACTTCTAATGAAACTTTCACTGTCAGAAATTATCAATAAAGCCACTGAACTGAAGAATAAGAAAGAAAAGGTAGATTGGCTACGTTCCAATGCATCCATTCCTTTACAGACTATTCTAAAGTACACATACGATAAGGATAACGTCAAGTTCTTGATACCACAAATACCACCGCCTTGGAAAAAGAACGGTTATGTAGGTGTTGAAGGTATGTTATACAAAGAAACAAGACGACTTCGCATCTTTATTGAAGGTGGTGGTTATGATAATTTGAATCAAGTCAAGCGTGAAAATCTATTCATCAGCTTGTTGGAAGATGTTGATGATAATGATGCAGAGTTGCTCGTTCAGATGATTCAACAGAAGCCACTCAAGGGTCTACCCAAGAGTGTAGTAGAAGAAGCATTTCCTGGTTTGGTTGGTAAGTAAGAGGAAAAAATGGCCAAGTCGTTCAAAAAGTTCCGCGAAGAGTGGGAAGATGATGAATGGAGTGATGACGATGATCACCGCCGAAAAGAAAAGCGAATGGAAAAGCGCCGCGCGAAGCGTCGAACTAAGGTTCAAGAAAAAAATTCAGCATTTTATAATGCTGACGAACAAGACAGTTGACAAATGTAAAGAATCGGTATAGTATCATAATAGGTAATACGAAAGGAACCTATCATGAACCGTGAATTTACCATCACCGCCCCGAAAACCTACAAAACCGCAGCTAATGCACGCCGTGCAGTTGAAAAAGCAGGCTGTGCAGGCTTTCGGCATTTTATGATGACTAATGAAGAAGGTCGTTTCTTCCCAGTGTTCGTTGGCCAAGAAGCTGTTCAGAATGGCGTTCACTTTCACTTCAATGTAGTTGGATAAGGAGATACAATATGAAACTGAGTGACAAACTAATTCTGGTAGACTGTGACGGTGTTCTGCTTGACTGGAAATACGGCTTCTTTCGCTGGATGCGCGAACGTGGGTTTGAACCAGTACAAACTGGTGAATACGATATTGCAACAACATTTGATATTCCAAAGGATCGAGCAAAAGAACTCGTTCGGCATTTCAATGAGTCTGCTGCCATCGGCTGGCTACCTCAATTTCGCGATGCTGTAAAGTATGTTCGAAAGCTGCACGAAGATCACGGTTTCATCTTTCACTGCATTACTTCATTGAGTACTGACACCTATGCTGGAAAACTTCGTGTCAAGAACCTTGAAGCTCTCTTTGGTAAGACTGTATTCGAAAAGGTCGAGTGTCTTGAGTGTGGAGCTGATAAAGATGAAGCACTTCTTCCCTACGCAGATAGCGGATGCGTTTGGGTGGAAGATAAGCCAGACAATGCGCTCGCAGGCCAAAAGATTGGTCTCAATTCTCTGCTCATTGCACACGACTTCAATGAAGATTTTGATCACCCTTCGATCACAAAAGTGCAAAATTGGCGCGAAATTCACGACATGCTTGTATAAATAAAAACAAGCAGATCTATATGATGTATTGATGGCGGTCTGCTCTGCAGCCGCCTTTTTGTAAAGGAGAATCAATGCCTACGTATTCGTTTCGAGACGAAAACACGAAAGAAGAATTTGAAAAGTCGATGAGTAACTCTGACCGAGAGTTATTCCTCGAAGAAAATCCTCATATCAAGCAAATTTTTAAGAGGTTTCCGGGAACCGTTGACCCGGTTCGTGTTGGTGTCAAAAGACCCGACGACAGTTTTCGTGATGTTCTCAAAAAAGCAACCGTGCATAAGCACAATACAATCAATACATGGTGATTCAATGTTGTGCTTTCACAAATAACCAATAAACGGCTTCTTAACAATTTCGNCTGAGGTCGTTTTAGAAGGAGGTTTCATGGCTAAACAACGCAGACTATCCCGCAAGGANAGACGTAGACAGGAAAGAGATACGGATCATATGGTCAATATTCTAAACACAAAGTTTGGAATGAGACAGATCAAACCACTTACTCCAACTCAATCCGAATTNTTCAACTCTTATNNACAAGGATATAATCTAGCGGCCATCGGAACAGCAGGTACAGGAAAAACAATGTGCGCTACATACCTAGCGTTACAGGACGTACTAGAGAAAGGAGAGTATGAGAGAATCGTCATCATTCGATCTGCAGTTCAGACGCGCGAACAGGGTTTCGTCCCAGGCACTTTACCACAAAAGGAAGCAATTTTCGAAGCACCTTACGTAGATATTGTAAACGATCTATTTGGAAGAGGCGATGCCTATCAAATACTCAAGCAAAAAGGTATGATACATTTTACGACTTCATCGAATATTCGAGGTCTCACCTTTGATAACTCAGTAATCATTGTAGACGAATGTCAGTCTATGACGTATCATGAACTCGACACTATCATTACTCGAGTAGGAGAATCTTCTAAGATTGTATTCTGTGGAGACACTCGCCAGGATGATCTAAAACAATCAAGGAATAAAGCAGACATCTCAGGCCTTTCTAATTTCCTGAAAGTACTCAGTTCAATACCGTCTTTTGAAGTAGTTGAGTTTGGAATTGATGACATCGTTCGCTCAGGACTCGTGAAAGAATATATAATAGCAAAAGAGCAATTATTAGAAGTAGCATAAATGGCGTATGTCGTAAGTTATGAAATAGAAAATTCTAATACTATATTCGAGTCTCCGGCAAATGAGCCGGAGACTCAGTTTCCTAGTATCAGATCAACCAGTGATTATACATTCAACGTAACTTTCAACGTATTTGATGATGTAGCAAATGCAGACGTNGTGGTANTGAGTTCAAATGTTTCAGTTGCTAATACCACAGCAAATGTAAGTATTANATCCACTTCAAACAATTCAGTTCAAATCACGGTAGAACAGATTGGACCAATTGAACCAGAAATTGATTTGTACAGATTTATAAGCTTTGCAGAAGATTTTGGAAGCTTTGATATAGAACTTAAGACGGCAAATAATGCTACGGAAGAAGACTCTGTCATAGAATGGGCAATTACAAGCGAAGTAATTGAATACAAAGTTTCATTAGCAACAGAAGCAAATAGCGTAGTGTCGACATACGAACAAGACTATCTTTTCCCAAATCTTACGTTAGACACCACTATTCTTTTAGATCTAGTTTCAAGGAGTAAATACTAATGCCAGCGGTAGCAGTATGCACAGTAGACAAAATATCAACCGGTCATCCATGCACAGTGGTTGCTGGCATAAAAGGAGCTTTGCAGGATAAAGTAACGATAGGCGGAAAACCGGTTGCAATCGTAGGAGACGTTATAGCACCGCATACGATCCTTGTTCCTATTCCTGCATGCATACCTCACTCTGCTGTAGTAAATGCTGGTTCAAGTAAAGTTTCCATTGGAGGAATTCCAGTTGCTAGAATAGGAGACTCGGCTGATATGGGCGCAATTATTTCAGGATCATCAAAAATATTTGCTGGCGGCTAACTAAGGATTATATTATGTTTCATCATGTAGACCATGGAATTGTTTTACCGAAGATCACTCGTAAGAATACTGAAGTAGGAAGAAAATACTTCACGCCAGAAGGTAACGCATATCCTTCTATCACAACTGTGTTGTCTATTCTCGGAAAGGACGCGATCCAAGAATGGCGCAATCGAGTAGGAGAGGAAGAAGCAAATCGTGTTTCTGCATTTGCTTCGAAGCGAGGAACTGCAGTTCATAAGATTGCAGAAGACTATCTTAACAACGAACCAGATTACAAGAAAGGACACATGCCAACAAGCGTGGTGTCCTTCAATGGTATAAAGTCGATACTTGATGAGAGACTAAACAACATCTGGATGCAAGAGACTTTCCTGTATAGTGATAAGCTCAAGTGCGCAGGTCAAGTTGATTGTATTGCAGAATTTGATGGTGAACTCTCGATTATCGATTTCAAAACGTCTCGTAAGGAAAAGAAGAGATCTTGGATTAGAGGTTATGAAATGCAAACTTGCTTTTACGCCGCGGCGTTTTTAGAACGTACAGGCATTGCCATAAAAAATTATGCAATAATTATAACAGTAGATGAAGGAAATTCTCAAGTTTTCACTGGAAATACTTATGAGCCCTTTCATGATTTCTTATCATGTCGTCAAAAGTACGAAGAATATGTAAGATCTCTTTGAGCCATTTTGTATTTTTTTGATACCAACTCCGACCTAATGTGATACGATATTTTGCTAAATAAATTTTAATCTCCATCACTTCTTTTCTTTTTGATTTTAATTTTCTCGTTTGAATATAACACCCAGTCGTTATTTCCGGTGCTTCCTTTGTGTATTTCACTTTACTAATATCTGTTTTAAGTTGATCAATAAGATTTCTTTTTTCTATTATCTCTATACTAATTTCTTTACAATTATCAAAATGGTGTCTAGACATTGCAGATGCGGATCTTGCCTTTGCTTTTTTCCCGCAGTGTGGGCATATTATATCTGGTTTTGAATCTATAGTTTGCTTTCTTTTTTCTATTTGTTTTTTTCTAGTATTTTCTGAAATTTTAGATTGTCCGTTTCTAAATTTTTCACATCTTTTTTCATATTCTTCTTTAGTATAAGATTTCCAAATTTTTTTGTGTGTTTTTCGTGACTTTTCTTTAGATTTTTCTGATATAACTCTTCCAGGATATGATCTAGATTTACTAGATTTACTTATTAGTTCGCTTCTTCTTCTTTGTACGTCTTCAGGTAACTCACTTAGTAATGGAAACCCTCTATTGTGAGTTATGTTCAACCATTTATCTGATTTTGATACTTTTAATCTTCGAAGTACACATTCTTCCCAAATTAAAGCATCTTTATGATTATTAAATTTTTTGCGAATTTGTATTACGTCTGGTTCGCCATTGATTTCTCTAAATTCCTTTACGTGTTTTGATGAAGTAAAGTATTTGACCCACAGATCAGACGGATGACAATTTTTTGCATAGCGAACACCATAATACCATTTATCATATTTTGTCCAACCGATAAGATACGTGTAGGGAGTATAAATAGACATGAGCTGCGTTCCTTATTTTTAAATGCGTTAACGTAGAGTAGTTGGGACTGGTACTCCGCGAACTACATTAATATTTATAATTTTGGTTACTTCGTCCAAGCAAGCTTCTACGCCGCCGCATTTCTTGAAAGGACTGGAATTGCTATCAAGCAAGGTGTAATCTTGATCACTGTCGATGATGGTGAACCTCAAGTCTTCAAGATCAATACCTATGACTACCTCGAGCACTTTCTTGAAGTGCGAAAAAAGTTCAAACAAATGTACGAAGGGGGTTGACATTTGTTTTGAAATGGTTTAGAATCATATTATAAGTTAGGAAAGGAAAACTTATGACGATGATTCGGATTACCAAGCGCTTCTATGATGATCACATCGAGCGCGATCTCGAAGCCCCTGCAATTGTTCGCGAGTCAAAGCGTTACTATTGGATCGACACCTCAGATGAAAATTTCGATGAGCTTCACGCGGATGCAATCTTCTACCGCGGTATGTGGCTCGATGGCGCTTATGACGCTTACCTCAAGCCGATCTGTATGTCGGCTCACCAGTTGATTACTGCGTACGAAAGGGGTTGACAAACACCCCGAATCAGTATAGTATCATAATATCAAATCAAACCGAAAGGAACTACACTATGGGTACTCATGCGATGATCGGCATCTGGAATTCCGAAGACGGCTCGGTTGAAGCCACTTATGTTCACTACGACGGCTACGTGGATGGCGTTGGAAATGCGCTGATCCACTTTTTCAATACTCAAGAAAGCGCATCGGCTGTTGCCAATGTTGGCTATCTTTCTTCTCTGAGTGCTGATCTTGAAACCTCCATCGAGGAATCAGTTCACCAGGAACCTACGGTTCCCTATGAGTCTGTCGAGCAGTTCATGAAGAACGGCTACGATTACGCAGGTGCGGAATATCTTTATCTTTGGGACGGTGAAGCGTGGTTTGTAGCTTCTCGGTATGGAGAACAGCGCTTCACTGATGTTATTACTGTTTTGAGTGAAAAAGATGCAGCTTAACACGAACCGGATACTCACCAAATTCATTCGAACCGAGAGCCATCATTTTGTAGGCACAGTCTGGCCCTTTCGAGGCTGTCAAGTCGAAATGCACGATGATGGCTTTTCGTGTACTTGTAAAAAGCGCATGACGTATAAATGCAATCATATCAAATCCGTAGAACTTGGTATTCTTGGCGTAGGACTAAAACAATATGAACTTATTCGTACTTGATAAACACCCAGTCAAAGCAGCACAACTTCAGTGCAATCGCCATATTGTGAAGATGGTGGTGGAAAGCGCGCAAATGCTTTCCACTGCTCATCGTATGCTCGACGGCACCGAAGAGCGCCGATCTTCTAAATCTGGTAAAACCCTGTCGCGGTACTGGGCACTGCCAGATGATCGAGAAGATGTTCTTTACAAAGCTGTTCACATGCATCATCCGTGCACGGTTTGGACAATGCAATCAAATAACAACTACACGTGGCACTGGGTTCACTTTGCAGCTCTCTGTGATGAATACCAATATCGTTACGGTAAGGTACACAAAACAGACACTTTGCTACGAGATCGACTGAAAGAACTTCCGCGAAACATTCCCGTTGGGCCTTTCACACCACAGCCTCTTGCAATGAAATCAAACCCTGAGTGCATGTTTCCAAATGATGTAGTCAAGTCGTATCGAGCTTTCTATCAGACTAAGCAACACCGCTTCAAGATGGTGTGGTCAAAAAGATCTGTACCAGAATGGTTTGAAATGGTTGACAAATGTGAAGAATCAGTATAGTATCATAATAGGTAAAACGAAAGGAACCTACAATGTTTACACCTCAGTTCGTAATCTTTGTCGAAACTACTACTGGCCAGATTATTCGCGCTTTTACGTGGTGTCGCGATGAAGCTTCTGGTATCGCGCGCGCCCGGCGTGATGCAGTTGAATTTGGACACACTCCAGCGCGTATCTGGACTGAACGCGTCATTGTAGCAAACCAAAACTAAGGAGACTCAAATGATGGAACATTATGAATTCGCAAAGCAGCTTCGGAATCTTCTTCGTCGTGCAGATCGTTTTGGCTATGATCTTCAAACACTGAAAGAAGAAGTCCTCTACGTTGCTGAGCTTCAGGAAAAGCAAGCTGAGCGCATTGAGCTAAAGATGATTGCCGATGCTCAAAATGACCCTAGCAATCCTCGGTATGATTACGGCTTGGCGTGAGTAGATATTTAGTGATTGATAAAGAGATGGGTGTCTTTCTAGGTACCTATCTCAAGTTTGCTCTCTTTGCAGCAAATGATGGCTTTGATGTAGTCAAAGCTTTCAGCTTCGAGAGTGAAGATTCTGCTCACAAATTTGTGGCAATGAATACAAGTCTCGAAGAAGATGACTACTTTGTAGCTCCAATCAAGACGAAAGATAAGTATGTGAGTATTATTGACGTGATTAAAGCTGGTTACGGAGAGCATACACATAACATGATGAATAATTTGCAAATGATTTCATATTCTGAACATTAGCAGTTGACAAACGAGTAGAATCAGTATAGTATCAAAATATACGGTATGAAAGGAAACATCATGACTTACACCTTCGACGAGAACATTGTTTCTGATCTTCACAAAGATGCTCGTGGCTTCCGTCCTAGTGAATACTTCTGGGAAGAATGGACTCAGTGTGGTGACGATACCCGTCAGGCAATGTGGGACTCTCTGATCGAGGAACTCAATGAAACAATGGATCGTGAGCGTCGAGCCGAAGCTCGTGCTGCTCTTGCTCTGACTGAGCGTCTCGAAAAAATGTACGAACTCGGTGCCACTTCTGAAGTTCAAGCTCTTCAGTGGATCATGGAAGCAGAAGAGTTCGAAGACTATGATCTTCGTTACGGCGCAGACTACTTCTGCTACCACTTCGGTCTCAGCTACAGTCTAAAAAATGAGTTTCCCATCCAGGAAGCTATCAACGAAATGCTCTCGGAGGTTGTATAATGAACGCAAATGGAATTATTCCCGTGGAAAGTAGCGAATGGCCTACTCATGGAAGCCCTCAAGATCGTGGTTCTGCTGATGCTTACTATGGTCGACGCTTTGATCCTCACTGGTGGCCCGAAGGTACTGGTAAAGGAACTCGTGTAGAAAAAGAAGACATGTCTGCTAATCAGATCAAGCAGTATGAATATGGCTACATGAATGAAGAAGATCGGAAAGAATGGTAAAAACCTGTTGACAAATAGACAGAATCATTATATTATCTAAATACCGAAACAAAACTGAAAAGGAACTACATCATGGCACACGAACTTGAAATCATCAACGGTGAAGCTCAAATGGCGTATCGCGCTTCGCAGGGCAAGCCGTGGCACGGTCTTGGTACTCCGGTATCGGACGACATGACTCCGCTTCAAATGATGGAAGCTGCAGGTCTTAACTGGAAAGTCGAAAAAGTCGATACATTCTTCGAAGCAGGAGGCCAAAAATTTCCGACTGGTCGGCAAGCACTTATTCGCTCTTCGGATCATAAAATCTTGTCTGAAGTGGGCAAGGGTTGGAACCCAGTCCAAAATCGCGAAGCTTTTGAATTCTTTACAGACTTCGTTGCTAACGGCGACATGATGATGGATACCGCTGGTTCTCTCAAAGACGGTCGGATTGTTTGGGCTTTGGCTGATGTCAAGGATGGCTTTACACTCTTTGGCGGTGACGAAGTTCGCGGTTATCTTNTGTTTTCAAATCCTCATATCTACGGTAACTCGATCGACGTCAAGTTTGTTCTCGAACGCGTTGTTTGTAACAACACACTGACGATGGCTCTCAACGAAAAGGGTCAGCCTTCGGTTCGAGTCAACCACCGCGCTGAATTTGATGCGGAACGCGTAAAGGAAATCCTTGGTCTGTCTCACCGTCGCGTGGAAAACTTCAAGGAAGCTGCAGAGTTTCTTGGTTCTCGTAACTACCAGGAGCAGGATCTGACTCAGTACTTCGGTCAAGTCTTTGGTACTTCAAATAAGGAAGACAAGGATCTGTCTCGTACTGCTGAGCGCGCGGTGGAACTCGTTGAGACCTCTCCAGGTGCGAACTTCAAGCCTGGTTCCTGGTGGAACATCTATAATGCGGTGACTTATCTTACTGACCACGAGCTCGGTCGTTCTGACGACAACCGCATGACTTCGGCTTGGTTTGGCGGTAACGCAAAGCGCAAGACTGAAGCACTGAACCTTGCACTTGACATGGCGGCCTAAGGGCCGTTATTCTGGAGAAATCATGACCTCAGTAGGATATACAACGGTAGCGCTAATACACCTAGGTGGTGTATTAGCTTTTCAACAAACCGGCATTGCTTGGATTTTACTTATACCTGTAGCTCATGCCGCGTTTGCAACTTTTATTTTTGTATTTGCAGTTTCTGCGCTTTTAGGAACTTCGCACGAAAAAATAAAGTTCGAGCCAGAAAAAGATCATATCGGAATTCGTTTCTTATCGCAGTTTGCATCTTTATTGACCGCATATCAAGTTTATTTGCTTGGATATGGATTACTGGCAGGTATCATGATTATGACTGCAATTTGCTTGATTCTTACTTTGGTATACATTGCAGCAGAAAAGGAAGCATGATTTGAAAATACTCATTATGGGCTTGCCTGGTTCTGGTAAGACTTGGTTGGCAGAACGTCTTCAGAAACGACTTGAATGTGCTTGGTATAACGCTGATGAAATTCGTCGTATGGCTAACGATTGGGAATTTGGTGAAGAAGCTCGAATTCGTCAAGCACGGCGCATGCGAAATCTTGCGAACTACGAAAAGGGCGAGGGTCGCACTGTAATTTGTGATTTTGTCTGTCCGACGGAGCTCACTCGATATATCTTCGAGGCTGACTATACAGTTTGGATGGATACTATCAAAGAAGGTCGCTTCGAAGACACAAACAAAATATTTGAAGCTCCTTTACACTACAATTATCATATTTCTAAGTGGTTTGATAATACTGATGAGACTCTAGTAAACGCAATTGAAAGACACATAAGGATAAAAGATGTTTGATTGGAAAAAACCCACGGTGCAAATGCTAGGACGATGGCAGCCATGGCATGACGGACACACAGCTCTTTTCAAAAAAGCGCTTGAAACTACAGGTCAAGTTTGTATCATGATTCGAGATGTCTATAACTTTGATGGCGACGCCGGCGCAGGACGAACCGCAAAGCAAGATGATAATCCCTTTGGTGAGATTGATGTAATCAAGAATATCGAAGAAGCACTTCGAAAAGAAGGCTACGAAAACGGACATCAGTATCTAATTCTGTGTGTACCTAATATTGTTGACATCAGTTATGGACGAGGAGTTGGTTACACATTTACGGAACACGATCTCGGTGAAGATATACATCAGATTAGTGCAACAAAAATTCGCGCAAAAATGAGAGAAGAAGGAAAACTTTCATGAACTCGATGGGTGACTTGAAATTTACAACAGCAGGAGACTATATGATGAATGATGAATCTTACGCAGTAACAGCAGAAGAACTTCGACAGTTTATCGAGCGATATGAACGTCTAGAAACAGAAAAGAAGGACATCGCGGATCAGCAGAAGGAAGTGATGTCTGAAGCCAAAGGCCGCGGATATGACACAAAGGCTATCCGTAAGATTATTGCGATGCGCAAACGTGATCGTGATGATATTGCTAACGAGGAAGCTGTAGTCGAAATGTATAAAGAAGCACTAGGTATGTAAAATGAAACAAAAAGATCTACAGATTGTATGCGAAAATATTATTGCAAGATATCCACCGCACCGAAATTTCACGTCTGCAGATGTCGCGTATGACGCAGGATACGTTTTTCCAGATTATCAATACGCTGATGTTATATCTGGCGTCGTGAGTAAAATCAAGCAAAAGCAAACACTCGCAAAACACGGTAAAAAAATTATACTTGTTGGATATAGCCCAAAATATGGAAGGAATCAAAAGCGACCAACGAATTTGTTAAGAGTGATAGACTGTTGATCCAGAATTGACATTCTAATCTATTGGTAGGTTACCTTATAAAGAAGTACAACGTCAACTGGTTGACTCTCAGAATAAAAAAAGGCGGGCATAAAGCCCGCCTTAGCACTCTTCTAGCACTCTTCTTTCTTGTGTTTACAGTTATCGAAATGATATCTTTGACCACCTTTCCCTTGAAACCTACAATGCGGGCACGTAAATGGCTTGCGGATTTTTGCAGACTTTTTCATATTTTCTTTATGTTCACCAGATTTGGGCACACCTTTTAGAGTTTTAGAAATGTTATTCTTAGTTTCATCTGAATGTACCCTACCTTTCATAGAAGTAGATATTTTTTCAGGATCAGGTTTTTTCCTGTGTTTCATTTTTTCTTTATAACCAGGTCTTTGCCATATCTCCTTTCCAATCTCAGATCTTTTCTGTCTTTGTTCTTCGGTCAAATTCATTGGAACATCCTTCTTTGCTTTCGAGATAGATGCGCATTTTTTACCCTTATTCCAAGGAATATTACCTTTCTTACAAGGATTATTTTCAGACATTTCTTTACTCATTATCTTCTTTCGCTCAGCGCCCATGTCACTATCCCAAAACTGTTTCTTCAAAACAGATGCTGCTTTACCCGACAAACCAATAGCACGTTTTTTCACATTATAATATCTAATAGTTTCGTTACGTTTATTTTCTCCCAAACACAACTCTTCATCTTTGATCATGTCAAGATACTTTTGTTCTAGTGCAAATAACTCTTTGGGATCATTACCGTAATAAAACTCAAGTATTTTCCTTCTGAAATCATGAGGTCTTTTCTTGATTGCGCTATCCATGAAACCAGTTGATGAAGTATATCCATCATCCAATGAACCCATATGGGATCCAATACAAAACCACTTTCTTTTGCGGTCATACCAAATATATACGAAACCTGAATAAATATCCATTGCTGGAACTCCTTTCTGTAAATGTTTAGTTCTAGAGTAGGTGGGACTGGTACTCCGCGACCTACATTTTTATTTATTAGAATAAGTTTGGTACACAGACAAAAATGTAATCTTTTTGATAATATTTTGCCGGGGCAATAAAAAAGGCGGGTCCGAAGACCCGCCTTAGTTTGATCTGGTTGATTCCAGATTCTTTTATTCTAAATCAAAACAGATTTGCAACTTTTACTCTTCTGTAGTACACGTTGGTGTTTGTTTCCAGACGACCCAGAGCAGTTGCAACACCAGTGATGCCGCCTTCTGCGAATGGGTTAGCAACCATGCCATAACGAGTCTTGAACCCGATTTTAGGCTGGAAGCTGTTTTCACCAACTGCACGGTACATCTGTAGCGGTACATATGGGCAGTAGAAGAGGCCTGCGTCGAATGCGCTGGAACCCTTGTAACCAACTACGAGATAGTTGCTACCTGCATATGGATCGATGTAAACTCTGTAGCGACCGTTGAGAACACCAGCGAAGGTATTACCTGTATCGTCTACGTTCAGTGCGTTGCTGTTCAGTGCTGGAGTATAATCCAGGACACCTGCCATCTGAAGAGCGGATGCAACATCGGAAGAACAGATAACGATGTTACCCTTACCTCTACGAGTCGCTTTTGCGATCGCGTTGGCTTCTTGCTCGATCTGGAACATCAGACCCTTGAACTTCTCAACCGACCAACGACCATTTGCGTCAACATCTAGGTCGAAAGTACCAGCTGCAGCAGTATTAGCAGCACCAGTTACAGCAGTTGAGTAGATGGTACGAACAAGCTCGCGGTTGATTTCTACAAGAATTTCAGACTGTAGAATGTTTGCAAGCTCAGTTTCAGCATCTAGACCATGAACAGCACGTAGGTCTTGTGCAAGTTCAGTGGTGTATTCTGCTTTCAGTGCGCGGCTCTTTGCAGATACAGTTACTTTCTCGATTGAGAATGCCATTTCTGCGAAAGTGTTTGCGCCATCAGCACCAAGAGATTCTGCAACACCAGTTGTCATACCTGTACCAGTGCTAAACTGTGAAGTATTAGCAATATCGGTTGGCATCATTGAACCGGTATGTGTACCTGTACCAGAGAAGTCGGTATCAGCTTCATTGTAGAATGCTTCAGTACCAGTTTGTGATTCGTAACGTGAACGCATTGCAAAAATCAGACCGGTTGGACCAGTCATTGGCTGAACACCTGCAATGTCATATGCCATCAGGTTTGGCATCGCGCGACGTACGAGGCTGATCAGAACTGGATCGTAACCAGCAACTGGACCACCAGCAGCTGCAGAAGTACTGAAACCACCGGTTCCTGCTGCGTTAGTTGGTGTCTCCATGAGAAGTGAGCTCATTGAGATTGACTGATCGCCAGACTCCATGAGTGCTTTCTCGGTGTTTTCAAGAATCGTAGCAGTAACTGCTCGTCTATGCTGATCCTTGATTGGCTCGAAAGTAGAGTGCTCAAGTACTGGACCCCACTTTTCCACCAGAGCTTGATAGTTTGACTGTGTCATAATTTCTATCTCCTTATGGTTATTGTTATTCTGGATATATTTATAAAACTATATTTTTCACTTACTTGGAGTTGCGTGCGTTGAGCGCTTCAACTAAAGCATTGACGGTGGAGTACTGGGAAACTGGTTTCTTTTCTTCCTCTTCAGTGATGATTTCATCTTCATCATCAGATACATTCTCTGTTAGGGCCTTACCTTTTTTGAAGAATGATTCCTTGAGAGTCTCAAGATTTGAAGAATAAGCTTCAAGGTCACTTACGTCAAGGTTCTCAGAAAGTGTTCTCAGTCTTTCGCGTTGAGAAACTGTAAGACCTTCGGTCATTTCTTCAAATACTTTTTCTGCTTCGAGACTAAGAACTACTTGTGAAAGCTCAATGTTCTCGTTAATCGTTTTGTTGACTTGAGCTTGCAGTTCTTCGATCTGCTCTTCAAGACCTGCAACGACGTCGATTGTTTCTTCGTCTACGTCGATGTTATGCTCAGTGAAGAGTTCTTTGAGACCTTCCATGAGAGACTCAGCCATTTCAACCTTGATACCGGTTTCTACAGCAAGTTCATTTTCTTCCATCCATTCGCCAACAACGTAGTCAAGATATGAATCAAGATTTTCTACGATCTCGTCCATTGTTTCTTCAATGGATTCTTCAAGCTGTTTTTCGAACTCTTCTTCAAGTTCAGCAGCGATTGCCTCGGCTTTTGCAGTTGCTGCTTCATTGACTGCAGCTTCGAAAACCATAGTAACCTTTGACTTGAAGTCTTCGGAAAGATCCATACCTTCAAACATAGAAGCGATAGACTCATCAATGGAAATAACTTCCTCTTCAACAACTTCTACTTCTTCTGTTTTGGTTTGACCTGGTACTTCGCTAGCTGAAACTTCATCAGCCTTAGGATCAGCTTTTTTATTCAGATCTGCTCTTTTCTTTTTGTGTTCTCCGCCCGCTGGTGTCACAGAGTCAGGCACTGTAGAAACACCGTCGTCAGCAACGAACTTTTCTTCTAGATCATTTGCCATGTGTTCTTCTCCTTTATTGTGGATTTCATATTATGGTTTATTTATAAAAATCATTTCCTGAGTGACTCGATGAAGATCTCGAACATTCTTGCCGCAGTGCTTTCATCAATCTTACGAACTGTTCGCTTATATTCTCTTTTCACTTCTTGAACTGCTTCTTCGATAAACTCTTGCGCTCTCCAAGTACCAGACGTGATGTCATAATAGTACTCGGTATTTTCCATGATGCCATTGACAAAGCAGTTTGGACCGCTTGGATCTGTTACTACGTCAACAGTCGCTAGATGAAAGTCATCTTGAACTTCCATGATACCTTCTTTGGTCTGTTTGACCGAGCCGAGACCACGAGTAGAAACACCAACTTTTACACCTTCATCGATGAATGTCTTGACGATCTCACCCATTGGTGTACCAAGGATTTTTGCTTTACCGATGAAATTAGAACCATCACGCTTCATTTCAGTAATTAGGTGAGAAACACGATCACCATTGATCTGAGGACCATCAGGATGTCCAAGTTCACCCAGGGCACGCTTCGTCTGAATAAAGTCTTTGTTATAGCGATTCATTTCTTTTTCAAGAACTGCGGAAGGATAGATACGACCATTACGGTTCTTGAGATCTCCTTGCATAAAGATCCCATGAATAAAATAATTTTTCTTACCATTTTCACTTGCTTCAGTAAGAACTTCACAATCTTCTTCAAAAACTTCAGTTATTAATTTCATTTTTATGACCTTTCCTTTTTGTGAGCATACCCTTTTTCCATCCATTATTAATATACTCATCCAGGAGATGCATTTTTATTTTTGTATTTTTTCCGTCCTTATTTACAAAAACGGTGCCTCTACTAGCTGCTCCCAATTTAGACTTTTCTTCTTCGCTTTTAATTCTTCCTTTTTGTACTTTCGAAATTTTTTCAGCAAAGCCGCCAGGTTTTTTCTTACCTTTATTTGCGACAGATATTTTATTGGAAATTTCTTTTTTCTTTTCTTCGCTTAAATTTTCTCTGTACAAAATATTAGATTTTCTATTCTTTTCTATAGAATTAACTGAATGTTTTCTTCCTGCATTAATTTCGCCTTGTTTTTTACTTTTCATTCTTTTTAATCTAATAGCAGTTTTTTCTCCATAAATTTCTTCGTATGTTTTACCTTTTCTTTTGAAAGATAATGCTTTTGCAAAAGCTCGTCTACATTCATCATACTCTCTTGAAGATAGAAATCTTTTTTTACTTCGAACCATAGCGCCGAAAGCAGAAATCATTTTATAATATGCATTGGTATTTTCATCGACTATTTTTATAAGCAGTTTATGGGCTATAAAGTGTTCTCTGGCTGTCAATTTTGCGGCATTCCATTCGCTCACGCTTAAATTTTTATATTGCGGAAAAATGCATTTTGGTAAAATGTGATGCACTTCGCAATAACCGGATAAATCCTTTCTGTTTATAGAGCGCTCAATCAAAGATATATAAATTTTGGTATATTTATTATCTTTAAATAACGGATCATTTTTTAGTATATTTTTATACATGGATTTATAAACTCAGTTTTTCTTGCCGTTTTCACTGGCTTCGGTAAGAACTTCGCAGTCCTCGTTGAATACTTCTGTAATCAGTTTCATTTGGTAGTTTCCTTTTTGTTTCTATTTATCATTTTTATGATTTGTATGAAACTGGAGTGCATAGGATATTATTATCGCCAGAAATAGAGTGCGTCTTGATCTTTTCTACAATCTCAACTGTATTTTCTGGCATCGTAAATGTTCCGATAACAGTATTTGCACCCACGTCTTCGACGGTCACTACAGTATTCGCAGAAGCATATACTCGAACTAGCGCAGAATCATATACAGTGTTCGCAGTTGAAACTGTAATCTCGGTATTGATTGGTTTAATAATCATAGTGCCTCCCTTGCAAAACCTACGATCTCTTCATAGCCTGCTTTATCAGCCATCATTGTATCTTGCATTTTCTTACGGTTTGTTTTATTGAGATCATTAAACATCTGATTTAGAAGTTCGGCATCCTTTTTTGATACAGTGATAGAAGAACCATCATCAAGCTTCATACGACCTGGTTTTACCGCTTCTTGTAGTGATTCACTCATTTTTTCTTGACCGTATTCGTCACGCTGTACAGGTCTAGTTGTTGTCATGCGTGTACGAGTTACTCCACGTGCATCTGTATACTTGACTGGACGCTTTATTGCAGAACGTGTGACTTCATCAAGTTCAACTTCTTCACCTAAGACGTCAATCTGGTGAGCTTTTCTAGCAATCGCTCCGGCTGCTCTTTCTGCATTCTTTTTACTTAGACCCTTTTTCATAAGAATTTTACGATGATCATACTCCGACGCGCCGCGAGCTTCTGAATCTGTAAATCCTGATTTTTTGTCCTTCTTGTACTTCTGTATAGCTTTGCGCATAAGATTTTTATCTTTTAATACGTTTTCATCGAGCTCAGCTTCTTCGCCATACATACTCATATTCATACGGCGATCGCCTTCAACATATCCGTGAAGGGTCATCATCTGTCCGTGTACGTGAGCAAGTTTGTTCTGGAACCACTCTTCTGGATCTACACACATATCATCACAGTCATTGAGATAAGACATGATTTCCTGCGCAGCATACATAATAAACTGCAGTTGACGGCTCATCATTGGAATTTCTTCCCATGCGTCTTCTGCCATATTTGCTTTATCGGCAAGACGACCTGAAGCAGAAGTAATACCAGCAAGTCTTTTATTCGCTTTCTTTCTGTTCTTGTCTCCATCAGCGTAGTTACCACGCTTATCGTCGTAACCGGACATTCTAGATCTCTTTGCTAGATCCTTACCTGCGCCTTTGATATAGGAGTGCAGAGTGTTTGGTGAAAGCTCGTCAAGTTGTTCAACTTCTTCTTTACGAAACTTACGAGCTACACTCCTATCAGCCATCTTCAAACCTTTTGCGCGCTTGTCCATAGTCTTTGTTTCTTTTGAGATGTCTGCAGACTGAGGACCATTCTTACTACGTAGCATTTTATCAATTGCTGAATTTGATGCGCGTTCTTTACTACGGTTAGCTTTTGCTTTATAGCTTTTCATTGCCCGTGGTGTATCAAGAACTTCGTCAAGCTCGGCTTCCTCTTTCACCTTCTTTTTCATTGCTTTACTAATTGCTTTGCGACGTGCATGTAGATACTTATCTGAAGAATCTACATCACCATCATTATCAATGTCGTCGTCCTCTTTACCTACAGGATCCATTGCTTCATATACGTCTTCGTCATTGCCTTTTTCATAATCAGCACGACGCTTCGGCATTTTCTTTGTGGATCCTTTGAATGTTTCATCGCCTGCATGACTATGTGGAAACTTTTCAATCTCGTGTTTTGCCTTGAAATGAATCTCATCTCCGGCCTTTGGTTGTGCAACCTCGGAAAGAAGTTTACTGAAGGTCTTCATCTTGAGTTCTCCCAGTTTGATTATTTGAATTCTTTTTTCTATTTATAAGTAGCGATTCCTCAGCTTCCTGTCCTGGTTCTTCAGGCGGCGGTTGGTCACCTTCGAAGTCACTCATTTCTTGCTCTTCGTCTTCGCGTTCTTTCTTCATCTGTTTTTCCATTTCTTTCCAATCATTATCAGACATGTAAAGAACGTTTTTGACTACCCATTCCTTCGAGAAGTACTTACCGATTTGTTCTTCGACTTCACGTAGAGTTGACATCTTTTCACGAAGAATTTCAGCTTGCTTCAACTCTTCGAAGTAGTTGTCTTTCATGAAGTCATAACGAATCTGATTTTGTATTTCTTTCCACTCTTCAGGATCCATAATACCTTTCAGTATCAGTTGCTTTTCGAGTAGAACATCAAACAACTGCGAGAACCGCGCACGAAGTCGACGAATAAACTTACTGAACTTCAATTCATCACGACTAATCTCAGATGCACGACCAAATGTATACATGGTCTCTGGTTCTAGTCTTGAGATTGGAACTCGAAGTGACTTATAAAGTTGCCTCTGGAAGTACTGTAGATTTTCATCTGTGCCGAGAGCTTGAGAATTACCGCCAGCAAGAAGATCAACTTCGGTAGATCTTTCACCACCGCGACGTGGGAACCAGAAGTCTTCAGTCATGGTCATGAACCGGCGCGAGTCACTAATGTCGCCAGACGTAGAGTCATAGCGAAGTTTATTCTTGTGACGAACCATCATATCATGTAGGTACTGTTCAGCCTTTGCCTTTGGAAGGTTACCGACATCGATGTAGAAAATACGTCGTTCAGGTGCTCTTGTCAGTGTATAGATCACAACGGCGTCTTCGAGCATTCGAAGCTGATTGAGTGGCTTGATTGCAGGATGCAGGTGACCTAGAACCATTGCGTTGTTTTCGCTCAACAGACCAGATGTGATGCGTGCGATCGAGTCCTTTGCAATACGATAACCTTGAGTAGTTCCGTCTTGTTGAGTACCTTTAGTACTACCAAAGCCAGCTTCGGAATAAAGATAATACTCAGACTTTACTCGTTTGATCGGTATACCGGAATGTGGATCTTTTTCACGACGATCCATTTCCTTGACAAGTCTTAACTTACGAGGATCAATATACCGAAGTTCGTAGATACCTTCTTTCAAATTTTCCGGATCAATCATTACGTGATAATTGAGTCTTCCGTCAACATAGAATCTAGAAAAAATATCATACGCGTTATTTGAAAAGTCAAGAAGAGAAAGTACATTATCAAACTCTTCTGTGATTTTTTCTTTGACTTTATCTGGAAGATCGGTATCATCAAGAACTACTTCAACGACTTTTTCATGTGAGTCAACGCTGATCGCTTCATTCACAATTTCGTCTACAGCCTGAGTAATTTCAGTCTGCATCGCCATGCTACGATACTTAGTCACGAGCTCAGACTCAGTCTTTGCAGCTCCTTCCATATCCAGCATCATACCGTAGAAACCGCCGAGAGCGTTTCCTACAGTGATAGCACCGTCATCGTTCGTTGGCTCGACGAAGGACATCGGCTGTTTGCTGATGTCCTGCTCGTCTTCGGGCCTCTTGATTTCAAATCCAAAGATGCGCATTATTTAGTTTATCCTCACTTAGGTTGTAGAAATTCCAGTTGTGCCTTCAACTCTCCATAGATCATACTGGAATGTTACAGAAAATTCTTCGATGGTATCTGTAGCTTCCCAAGCCATTGGAATTGCATCGATAGCGATTGGATACATTCCTTCAAAGATATAAGTACGAAGCGGGCTACCGTTCTTACCATATTGTGTAATTAGACCATTTGACTTATAGCTTTGAGGAAGAGCTCTTGTATTACTATCATGACTGTTGATCGCATTTGACCAAGCTTCCATTGCGTTGCGCACCAGGAAGTCTTCGTCGTTGATAACAGTAATCGGCCAATCTTCAAAAACTCGATCACCTGCATATTTTACTTGTCGACCGAAATATGGTACGATAGTAGAACCGAGAGTCGATCCAGGAAGTGCCGCAGTTTTAGCCATAAATGGTAGCTTCAAGTCTGCAGCGGGTTCAATTGGATTTGTAATTTGTACTTGGAATAGCGTGGGGCGAGCACCGCCGCCCACAAGCTCTGACTTAAACTGGTTAATATTGAAAGCCATCGTTATCTCCTTTACTTTTATTTATCAAGCAATTTGACCAACAATCTCATCAAACTCAACACCAGTTCTTGTAGCAACGAATGTAAGTTCGATAATATTGATTGATCTTGCCGGTTTGATAAAGATGTTTGCTCTAAATTTGTTTTGATCAATTACATCAGGAGTATTTACCGTTTCGTCAGATATTACTCTGAAGTCGATAATACCGCGACGACCTTGAATGTCCCGTAGGAGAGGTTCCACTAGGTTTTTGAACTGTGTTCTTGTAAATTCGTCATTGAATTCAAATAGGAACTGTTCAGCTGCAGTAGCAATAGCTTTTTCAACCGTAATGAAGAGACGACGTACATTGATGCGATCGAACGCGCTTGCAAAGCCTTGACCAGTCTTATCACCAAATAGAAGAATACCTTGACCAGTAATCGAGATCACGGAGTTGATGTCAGATCCATAAAGCAGATCTCTCTGCGCTTTATTTGGATTGAATGCAAGCTTGACTACGTTCTTGATCACGCCGCGTTTATATCCAGCTGGAGACTCCCAAGATTCAGTTCTTGACGCAAGACCTGCGATATCACCGTTCAGTGGTACCCAACGGTATACATCATTGTACTTGTCGTAACGATATTTGTATCCACTATCCATAAACCAATATGAAGACGACTGAACTTGATTACGATAAGCAATCGCACGGTTCATCTTTTCATTTGGAGCAGAGGGTGAGACAACTGCTTCAAGTGGAGGCGAAAGGAATGCAACGCAATCTTTACGATTATCTACAATATTTGAAATGATGTAGTTCGCAAGATTTGCATGAGCTGGAAGATTATTCCCGTCAAGTGTTGTAGTACCTTTACCCTGAAGAACGAATGCAATGTCAAGTTCTTTTGGATCTGCGAATAAGTCGTAACCTTCCGCAAGAGCTCCAAGACCAATGGATGCTTCACCAGATCCGTCACCACCACCCTCAAGTGATTCGTAAGCAGTAGCTGCTACTGAAGCATTAATTACAGAAGCGCCAGCTTCAACCCAAGCAGATCTATTCTCTAGAACTGTTGGATAATAATTGGTTGTACCATCTGATAATTTTGCACCTTCCGTAGCTGAAACATTACTGTATGTTTCAAGAATTGTTCCTGCCGTGCCGGTAATTTCTCCGTCTTCGTCTTTGACGATAATGTGAAGAGAACCAGAACTCGGTGCTGAACCAAATAGATTTGAATATCTCCACTTTCTTTCTACTTTCAGAAGAGAAAGATCAGTTTGTGAAAGCGTATACTTGTTTGAAAATGATACTTCGATGGTTTGAATTGCAGTATTTGAGTCATCAACATCTGCGGTCACTGCTCCAACATTAGTTACAAATAATTCTTGATAACCAACAGTGTCATTACCAATTCTTAGCACATCGTTGTCTTCGAAAGCATTAGAAATCGTGTTTGCAGCATCAGACGCTGGTGTTGCGGTAAATGTAATCGTATTAGCGTTGAATGTAATAGTACCTGAAACGCCACCAATACTTACAACATCTTCTTCGTAATCGCCTGATGTTACATAAGAAACTTCAAGCGAGTTACCAAGTTCACCAGGATATTTTGCAACAAAGTTTGCTGAGTTTGCAGTCGCAGCGTTTTCTTCAGCTCGAACCACATAAAGTGCGTTTGAATATGCAAGAAAATCTGCTGCAGTAAAGAATGTTTCATAGTTTTGCCATATAGTATTCGCGTATGGTTTNCCAAAGCGAGCTACAAGCTGATCTTCTGATGTTACAAGAATTGCTTCATTTACCGGACCCCAACGAAACACACCAGCCATAGCTGCCGGTGGAGTCGCAATTGCGGGAATCACGGCTGTTGCATCAACTTCTCGAACAATCACGG